>ENA-UOOR01000143-UOOR01000143.1-fermentation-metagenome-genome-assembly--contig:-NODE-143-length-102042-cov-17.426672_pt1 | contig 102042 bp, 102 predicted proteins | sample MGYA00245780_ERZ724029 | MGnify/ENA primary metagenome ERZ724029 (study PRJEB28704, sample SAMN03018315) | fermentation metagenome | biome: anthropogenic terrestrial biome; feature: soil...
TCCAAAACAGCCCTACAAAAGCTCTCAGAAACATAAAAAAATCTAAGACCCTAAAAAGAGGTGATATTAGTGGCTGATGAAAAAGAAGAATCAGTATTTCCATGGGGAGGTATCATTGGACCGGTAATTGGTGGGGTGATATTAATCCTGGTCGGGCTCTCTTCATTGTTTGGATGGAACATCTGGGAGTACTTCTGGGAGTTCCTGGTCATTATCATAGGAATAATAATTATAATCGGAGCTATCTACAGAGCCAGAAAGTAACGGACTTAAATTAGCAACCTTTATTTTTTTTTTATTTATTTAAAAATAATCAATTTTTTTCTTTTTGGTTCTAAAAAAAAATTAACTCCATTTTTTTCTTTAATTTTTTAGAAAAAATTAAATTATAAACTATGATCTAGAAAAATTTAATATACTACTCTATAATTTACTAATAAACAATTTAAAGCGTTAAAAGAACCTAAAAGAAGTAGGGTGCAATTTTTTTTAAGAATACTTTTTTTTTATAGTATTTTTTATTTATTATATTCTGTTTCTATTGAGGCGGTTAAACAATTTTTTTTAATAAAAAACTTTTCCTTATTCTTAAACCTTGCACCCTGGATATATCTGTATTACCAACTACTATATATAGTTATGCCAAAAACATGCCACAATGGGTTATAGATATTTTATGTGATGGGATGATGATTAGAACCGGTATGGATAATGAGTGTATGTTTTTTAATTTATAGGAGAATGATGACTTTCATATATACCCATTAATCCCGATTTATCCTATTACTAAATTATCCAACCTATTTTTTGCCTTTTATGGTATGAGTCCCTGTGATAAGAGGGGTAAAATTAATAATTCACGGGGGTTAAATTATAATTATGGCCCGTAAGGAAAGTCGGTATCGGAAATATCTGGACAAACCTGTTTTCACCAGGATGAGGGTTTTAATTATATTAAGCATATTATTTATAGTAATCACCATTTATGAAGTGTTGGTGGCTGGTTTTAATATATTTCAAGCCATGGGCAGTATTTTAATAGGTTTACTGGTCGGCATCGTTGTCAGCCGGAAGTACCATTTAAGCTGGGATAGTGAGAGCCAGCAGGTGGTAAGCAACATCGACTGGATCGGCGCTGTAATATTTGTCCTTTACATCATTTTCATGATTGGTAGATCTGTAGTTGTGGGTTACTGGGTCCATGGAACTGCTTATTTTGGTATTATCTTCGCCATCACAGCGGGAGTTATGATTGGAAGACTGGTGGGAACCAGACACACCATAAATAAAATAAGAGAAGATTTGAGAAAGATCAGGGAATCTTTGACTTGATTTCCAATAATCATTTGGTTAATTTCTAGTAATCACTTGGTATTCCCTGTCCTGCGATGTTCCAAAATATTTATTAATCAAGTGGGATATAAAATATTTAGTTCTATAATATTAGAACTAATTTTAATTAGAAATGTGGATTCACTAGCAAGCAAATACTCAGATTCTAGAGGTGATATAGGTGAAAAGATATAAATGTAAAGTCTGTGGCTATATATACGACCCTGAAACTGGCGAACCTCGAAGAGACACTCCCCCGGGAACTTCTTTTGACAAACTCGATGGTAAATGGCGCTGTCCCAAATGCGGAGCAAACATCAACCGGTTTATAAAAATGTAACTTCCAAGATAAACCGATCTATATATTTTTTAATCGTAAAATTTTTTTTAAAATCTAAATTAATTGGATTATCTGAATATTAAATTGTAAAATCAGTTTTTATCCAATGTTAAAGTAATAAAATCAACACGGTAAGGGATACCATACTCAAAGCCGTGCTTAAAAATACACACGCGGCTGTAACTTTAACATCCAGATTGTAGGCAATGGCCAGGACCATGGTGAGCATCCCCGATGGCATTCCAGCCTGTACCACGGCTACCGAGTAATTAAGTCCAGAGAGACCCAAAATAGTGGCCAGGGCAATGGCAATTAGTGGTGAGATAACCAGTCGGATCACAGTGACAAAGGAGGCGAGATTGAAACGCTCCTTAACCTCCTTAAATTCCAGGGACAAACCCAATGATAACATTATGAGGGGTATGGCAGCCCCACTTAGATAATCCAGTATGTTGGGTACTATATTGCCCAGGGGCATATTTAGCAGGTTGGCCAGAATACCCAGTGTAATGGCGATAATTGAGGGGAAAAACACAGATTCCCGGAGGATATCCTGGAATTTACATCCATAGGCAAGTATCAACAACAAACCAAAGGAGATAAAGATGATAACACTGCCTATATCATAGAAAACTGCACTTACCATCCCCGCCCCACCAAAAACACCCAGTACTACAGGGTAACCCATAAATCCACTGTTCAACATGGCCGAAGTGGTAACCAGAGTCCATTTGGTCTTCTTGGAATAATTCATTAAATGAGCGAAAATGTAGGCTATAACACCGCAGACCAAACCCACCATTAAACAGATGAGTGTGATGGTCCCCAGGGTCGCGATGCCGGATAGATCTGCCCGGGACATGGCCAAAAATATGAGGGAGGGGATGGCGATATACACCACGATCTTGTTGAGGGTCTTGGCATCTTCCGGCCTTAAAAATTCCAGTCTACGGCATATATAGCCGATGAGAATCAGTACTACAATGGCTATGATGGTTTCATAAGAGTTCATGGTTATTCAGTTAATTATTATAGTCTAAGTGATAATTATAGTATAGTAAATGATTAAGGGATTTAGGAGACCTATACTTTTATTTAGTAATCTAAATTTTAGTAATCTAAATTAATGATGTGGTGAAATGGATAAAACAGATAACTGTCCGATATGCGGAACAAATAAAAAATCATCCGAGAAACCAAAAGAAAGCAAGGGCTATTTAGAGTGTAGTAAATGTGATGGAGCCTACATATTAGAAGAAGACGAATCACCAGATGATTTCCAGTCCTGTCAGTGGGGAAAATTAAAATATACTGAAAGTATCAATGAGGTCACAGCAGCTGATATTGAACAGGCTTTACAGGGCATCGCGAGTTTTGTATATGAAAATGATTACATTAAATTCAAAATTCCAGAAGGATTAGATGTATCTGATGAGTCAAAAGATGACAGTATCTCCCTAGAAATATATAACGGGACTAAGTTAGTAGGTCAAATCAGAAGCCAAATTTTAAACAGTGACATATTTAACATGGTTGATGTTGAAGGTGAAAAAATAACCATCGCGGGAATGGAAGCAGTGGAATTTCCACTTGGATCCCAAATCGATGCTTTCATACGCACACTTGATGGACAGAAAGTGGGAAGTGGAGGTACGAAGTTCCAGGGATTGAAGATGGTCTTCTGGATCTCCGCAGTATACAGTACCGTTAAAAATAGTATGGTAATTAAAAAGACTCGGCATTAAATCAAGATTCAATTAAGGAGGTGTTAAAATCGTTGATGAAGAACTCAAACGCTTCAGATACTTCCTCAAAGACAGCATCCGCAAGACCATTGACTTTTCAAAGACAGGCCAGAGCAGGGGAGTGGAAGTCCCGCCTGTAGAGAAACCCTACCCTCCAGACAGTGCGAAAATACAACTCAAGATCGCTGACTGGAGTGATAAATACCCAATACGATTGGCAGACGCTATTAAAAACAGGGAGAGCAGGCGCAGTTATACCAATGAATCACTAAGTTTAGATGAACTATCCTTCCTCTTATGGTCAGTCCAGGGGGTGCGTTACGTTTCCGGTGGACATGCTTTCCGTAACGTCCCATCCGCGGGGTGCAGACATGCCCTGGAGACTTATTTAGCAGTTTTCAACGTGGAAGATCTAGAATCCGGATTGTACCGCTACCTGCCCCTGAGCCATGAACTGATCCTGGAGTTTACCGACAGGAAGTTGAAAGAAAAGATGATCAAAGCCGCCTTCGGCCAGATATTCACCGGATACTCAGCGGTGACTTTCATCTGGACCGCAATTCCTTACCGTATGGAGTGGAGGTATGGACTGGACTCCCATAAGGTGATAGCCATGGACGCCGGCCACGTTGGACAAAACCTGTATTTAGCCTGTGAGGCCATCGGCGCTGGGACCTGCACCATCGGAGCGTATGACCAGGAATACTTCGACGAATTACTACGTCTGGATGGTGAGGAGGAGTTCGTGATTTATTCCGCGCCGGTGGGTAAAATATAGATTCATAAATAACACCAGAAGATAGTTCTAAATTAGGGTATACAGTAAGCTGTAAAATATACTAAAAGAAAGTTCTATACTTAGGTATAGTAGACTATGGACATAGTTCCCCATCCCTTATCTTAAATTATGAAAATGTAAACGTTCATCAAGACAATAGCCAGTATCAGGGCATTCACATTCCTACCCACACTCTTATCCAACACATCCAAAGATGCCTTACGGGATAACAATGCCATAACCGCACTTACCAGTGGGATGATGGATAGAAGAGCGACCAGCTGTAGATTTATGGGGTAGAAGAGATCCTGGGGTAGTATGAGGAAACTGGCACAGGCCAGTGCAGATGCGATGACCGTCAATAGCAGTGCATTGGTCAGTCCAAAGCGCACTATGAAGGTGTTTTTACCCCCTTTTTTATCTGCTTCCCGGTCGGGTATCTCCACACTGAGTATGAAGAGAGTGTATAAGAGCATAACCGGTATAGAAAACAGTATGAACTCCAGGTTGATAATACTGGTCATGGCGGCAAATCCCAGCCCGAGTATTAAAAAACCACTGGCTATGGTGGCTATCTCTCCCCATCCCCTGTATGCTAACTTGATAGGAGGGGCGGCGTAGAACCATCCCAGTAAATTCCCACAGATGGTTATAAGAAGGAACACCGGTGAATTAAACAGGTAACTGAACACCACCCCCAGAGACAGGGAAAGTGCTATCATGGCCAGGGAGAAATTTCTGGCAAAACTCCTGAGTTCAGGATGGTTCAACAGTACCCCACTTCCCCCTGAAAACTGGGTGGGACTGGAATACTGATCCACTTCCACATCGAAGTAGTCGTTGCTGTAGTTAACCATCAGATGAGCCGGTAAGAGTACAGCGTAGCCCAGTAAAAACCTCTCCCAGGAAAACTGGTTAAACAAAACAACCGCCAATAGAACCCCTAGCAGATAGACTAGAAATCCGGCTACTATAAAATGCAAACGGCCCAGTTTAACTATGAGAATCAATTGTTGAAGTTTCAAAACAAAAAAAATTCTCCCTTCTTGGTGTAAAGTGTATATTAATTTATGGATCTCAAACTAAAAAAAAATTTCCTTACAAATTTAACGTCATCGCTGGTGGTTTCATAAAAGAGGGATAATATCAAGAAGGTGAAATCTAAACCACCACACCGATAGGCAAACAACAACCAGACCACCCCCCGGATCCTTTACAACCCCATAAAATGTCCGCCTGTAATTATTATTTATAAGAAAATCCTGTTTTAAATGATGGGACAAACCCTAATCCCGGAAATTAGTCTACTTTTTATATTTCTTTAAACTTTCAGGATACCTACTCCTAATACGATCGAACAATCCACGATGGGTTAGATCATCAATTATCTCCCTTAAAATAGCAATTTCATCCCGTGCATCGTCCAGATGTTTCTTCGTCACCTGGAGGCGGTGCACTAATTTCTGGTGGTCTTCCTGGAGTTTTTGGTACTGGCTTAGTTTGGCATCTATCAGGTTCAGATCATACTCCTGCAATCGTAATTTTATCTGATTCTTTTCTTGGATTACATCCTGCAGCATATCTTCGTTGGTTTTAAGCTTTTCCTGGAGATTTTCAATGTCAGATTCCCTGCTTTTAAGTTTCTTTTCCAACTCCTTAATTCGGGCTTCTGTATCTTTCATTAAATTTCCTCTAAAATTTATGGGCCCTTCGGTGGAATTGGTGGGTAGATGTTCATTTAAAAATAGTATCTGATGGCTTTACTTCTCTTTTTTTGGTTTAACTGGACTCGTGAGTTCCAGATATTTCTTTTGAATATTAGCAACCTGCTTTTTCAGGTTGATCTCTTTGTCCAGGGATCCCAGGTATTCTGCTTTGTCTTCTATTTTACGGTTGTGGTAGATAGTTTTATGGAGTAAATCGGATGTGGAATTGGTGATATCCTTTAGATCATCCTCTGGTCTCCTCATGTAAATGGGAATATCATTCTGGAATCCTGTTTGCTTTTCTACGATGTGGACCTTCTTTAATTTGGCTTCGTCTGCCAGGTACTGGTTGACGTTGGACGGTCCATCCCGGGAACGCCGACGGGCGAGGAATACAGCCAGGAGTATAATAACAACCACTAAAACTGCTATGATTATATAGAGCATGTTTTGATCTAAGGTTACTGTTACCATATCCTTATGTATATGTAACGGTGTTTAAATTATTTGTGTTCTAGGATCCCCCTGTTATCCTGGTTTGAAGGGTTTCTAATTTGATAAACACAAGTTTTCTATTCATATTAGAAGAGGTATGTTGTCTTTAAATCTATGGTGTCCTTTACTTTTTCTCTCATTTTTAATTTCCAAGAAACTCCACCGCTGGAAATGTTATTTACAAAGCCTTATTTTATCATATATTTTTTGATACAATATAAAATCCTAAATAAGTAATCTAAAAAACTTTATTAGGTATAATTGCTAAAATATTGTGTCTAATCTAATTTTAAATCATGGAGAGTCAGTTTTTTATATCCTGCCGATCATAAATATGTACCATCAGGGGGTAGATAAAATGACTGATGTCATCAGAAGTAGAAGTGGACGAAAAGAATCCTACGATGAAGATAAGATCAGGAATGCACTGGAAAATGCTATAATGAATGCAGGGTTTGACGTAGAGGACAAACAACAGTTCATAGATAAAACAGTAAGCAACGTATCACGAAACGTCCAGATAATGAGCGAGGTGGAATCAGAACAGATCAGAAACATAGTAGAACGGAACATAGAACAGGACAAACAGATGTCCGGTGATTCATCCATATCTGAAGCTTGGAACAACTATCTTAAATGATCTTCTGAAACCCGAAAAAATATGTCTATTGGGGAACATTTCCCATCATTTCTTTTTATTGTAAAGATTCATCTGTTATTAGAATCTGCATACTGTTTTTTCAAAAACTTTAATTCTCCCTTTACAGATATTAATACTAGAAAGTAAAATCTATTTTTAAAAGCAATAATGCTAGTATTATTTAAACTAATAAAAAAAAAATTTGAGGGAGGGGATTATTCCATGAAAACAGTTGCCACAGATAATAAAAGTCCGGGGATGATGGTCCTGGCCACGCTCATCATGGGAGCGGCGGTGGCCAACCTGAACCTTTCAGTGGCCAACGTGGCCCTACCATCAATAGGCCAGGCTTTCGACGCATCACAGGTACTCATAAACCTGGTGGCGGTGGGATTCTCCCTGGGCCTTGCTGCGTCGGTGTTATGGTTCGGTGCTATAGGGGATCGCCACGGCCGTAAGATGATGCTTTTTATAGGGACCTTCCTGGCCATACCATCATCTCTACTGGCCGGTTTTGCACCGTCTATTGAAATCCTCATAGCCGCCCGTATCTTCGGAGGACTGGCAGCTGGTATGGCATTCCCCACCACCTTAGCACTAATAGCAGCCATCTGGTCCGGTAAGGAGAGGACCAGGGCTATCGCTTTATGGTCCGGTATCGGAGCCGCAATAGCAGCCATGGGACCTATGATCTCCGGATTTTTATTGTTATTCAGGGACTGGGGTTCTGTTTTCATGGTTACCCTGCCCCTGGCAGTGGTGGCTCTTATCATGATCTACAAGTTCATCCCCTCCCATATCAACGAAACAGAAAAACCAGTGGATAACTTAGGCGGGTTCCTTTCATTGATCTTTCTCGGTGGATTGATCCTGGCCATTAACTTCGCACCAGTACACAGTGCCATCACCATAACAGCGCTACTGGTGATAATAGCAGTAGTTACCGGAGTATTCTTCATCATCCGCCAGCGCCGGGCGAAAAACCCACTCTACGATCTGGGGATTGCCAGACGACCAACCTTCCTGGTGGCTGCCTGCACCGGTACCATAGTTTTCGGTTCCCTGATGGGGGCCATGTACATCGGACAGCAGTTTCTGCAGAACGTTCTAAGCTACTCCACACTGAACGCGGGGATTGCCATATTACCCAGCGCGGTCTTCATGGTCTTTGCAGCTCCATTTTCCGCCCGACTGGTTGAGAGATACGGTTCCAGATTCACCCTGCTTTTAGGTTTCTTATTCTGTCTGTTGGGATTCCTGACCATGCTGTTCCTGTGGAAAGAGGGCATACCCTACTGGATAGTGGGACTAGCTTACGCACTAATCGGTACGGGTGTTGGAATTGCAGGTACCCCTGCCTCTAATTCACTCACTGGTAGTGTGCCTGTGGAACGAGAAGGAATGGCATCGGGAACTGCGGATCTCCAGCGGGACTTTGGTGGAGCCATCATGACATCCATATTCGGTGTGCTCCTTACCGCTGGATATTCCCGGGCATTCGATAAGCTCATCACCGGCCTTCCCACGAGCGATCAGCAGCAGATCTCCAGTGACGTGGTGGCCACCCTCTTGAAATCCTTCAGCAGCGCCGCGGACATAGCCCAGGCCCATCCCCAGTATCAAACTCAGATCATAGAAGCGGCCAAGTCATCTTTCCTGGCTGGAACTGACTGGGCCCATATTGCAGGGATTATCGCCATCCTTATTGGTGTGGCCATCATCTACTTCAAATTCCCTAAAAAGGAAGCAGAAAAGAAGCTGCATGAACAGTATCATGCTGAAGATAAGGGTGTTTAATGGTTTTCCTTAATATAACAGTCACCAAAAACTAATGTTGGAAGGGAACATTGCTGTTTTTAAATTATATATAAGGAAATGATAATTTTCCACTTCCATATACCAGAATATAACGAAGTTATTTCACTTACCCGTAACAACCATAAGTTCAATCCACCAACTACGCTTCCATAAATTAACAATAATGATTATCTGTGTAACACACTTTCATATCCAAATTCCACCAAAAAAGGTAAAGTATTTATATAGCTAGGTGTATAGATAATATTCCCCACAAAAATTCACGAAGTATTGGACCACTTCGACGAAACTCTCCCAGGGATTTTATGGTAGATTTCAACTCTTACCCCTAAAAATTGTTTTTACTCTACCACTTTCCTGGGAGTAACACTCTTATCTTTTTCTTGTTTTAATAGTATCAAATTTCCTTTAGAGTTAACCAGTTTCTTTTACCTGTTAACCAGTCGCTTCTGGACTTACAAACACGTAATTCCAGACGAAGTCCAAGATCTGAGTCCACAAATCAGGGGATGCATCACCATTTATACTCTCATTTACAGCTACCAGAGATGCTGAAGTCCCATCGTTAAGGTTGCTTTGGATGATAGAAGTGTCACCTGTTTCCAGCCAGCGGGTCCAGCTTTCACTGCCCTGATTGTAACCATTCTGCATCCTGGTGTTTAGATCCAAACTGTTATTGTAGGTGGCGACTGGTACCAGTTTCTTGGCCCGGTTTTCATAGCGGGAATGGTCCGAGGAATCCTCTTTACTTACGCAGTGCGGGGCGGCGAAGGAGTCTGAGATGTAATGGGTGGCCACACCATAGTCGAAGCTTGCCTCATCATAGTCTCCCCGGTCGTAGGCAATTTTACCCTTGTCCAACCAGGACTTAGCTTTCTGGTAGCTGTTCGGGTAGCTGTGGTGTCTGTAATCCTTAAATACCTCGTCGGGCTCATTGGATGCGTTTTTCATGATCTCCAGGTTTAAATTCTTCTGGACATCTGGTGGCAGTCCCCAGTATACGGCCTCCGCTATATCAGCGTGGGTTTTCCATGTCCAGGCCACGGCAGAGGGAAGCGTGGATAGGATTAGCACCATGATAATTATTGTAATTTGTAAATGCCTTCGAGTTAACAAGGATATCCCCTACATATAATTGTATAATATTGATTCTAAGCTTCAAGCTTAAAGACTTTATCTAACTGTGGGTTTGTGGGAAGTATTAAATTTGAGAATCAACAGAATATAAACGGTGTTTAGTTGAGTGAAATCAAATGTCCTAACTGTGGAGAATCAAACCCTGAAAACGCCCAGGTTTGCCAGAAATGTGGAGCCTCATTATTAGATCAGGTAGAAGCTTGTCTTGACATAACAAATCCAGACACAAGTTGCCAGACCACTGAAAAAGGTCCTAAAAGGATTTTACTAATTAGTATTGTGATAATAGTTATCTTGCTTCTTATTATAACTTTTATTTTATCGTTCGCTCCAAGTGCCTACTGGGGTTAAACCTAGGCCAGATTAAAGAACACACTGTGTATAACCTTATCCTTAACAGTTAGTGATGACCCGACCAGTTTATCTCCAGTGTACCGGTGGTCGCAGCCGTGCCCCACTGATTTATGCCTGCTTTCCTCTGTCTTTTTCGTTTTATCCATGAACTCCTTAGCTTCCTGGACAGCATCTTTTCCGTCTTTCTCCTTTTCAGGGGATAACAAAGCATCCAGTGCATAGCTTCTAATCAGCTTATCGTGTAGTAATTTATATGCTTTCTCTGATGATAACACTTCTAAACCGGCTATTTCACTATTTATAAGGACCAGGACACCCTTTTGGTCTTCCACATGTGTGAAGGCTTCCATATACTTGGATAGATCTGTTTCCCGGGATGTGTAGACATCTTTCATGGCCTGGGTGCTGCTGTGAACTTCAGCATCCACGGACAAGCAGTGTATCTCATTCCATACTTCCCTCTGGTCTGATCGGAACTGGCCTTCACGCCGAAGTGAATCCTTTACAGATGCTGATTTGCTTCTTCTCACCCGGTGTGCAGCTACATCGTCAGAGTCGCGGAACCTTCTTGATTTATAAGCCCATCTGCCCTGTTCGGTGCAGCTTACCGGGATTGGAATTTCTTCCCCAGGACCTACCAGTATGGTGGTATTCAATACCCTGTTCTGCTTGGCTCCGATGATTTCCTCCCCGTCCAAGAGGAGAACGGGTATATCTGCCAGGTTCTTCACCAGTAATTCACCGACACTACCTTCCTCATCTACTTCGATGATGAGTAGAAGGTCCTTTTCCATGGCCTCCCTCAGGGTCATGTAGTTTGGTCCGGTTATTGGGGAGAAGATGGGTATAACCGTCATATCGTCATATTCGGTTACTGGGCCTAAATCCAGGTTTGATATATATTCTTCCATTACTTTATCCATAATATTCAGTCCTCCTATAAATTATTAGTTTCAGGTGTCAGTATTTGCCTGGTCTTATCGAGAAGTTCGTCATCTGTGAAGGGTTTGTACAGGAAATCGTAGGTAACCTGCAGGGTGGATATTTCATCCTGGCCAATCTCGCACTCACTCTGGCTGGTGAGAAATATGATGGGAATTTGAACCTCCTCGATCTGGTCCAGGGAGATGAAGTCCATATCAATTATCACCAGATCCATCTCATAGTCCGCCTCTAACATCTCCTTGAGGGTGTTGGTGATAAACGGGACCAGATATCCATTACTTTCCAAGTTTTTCTTGATCACCATGGCGATGATGACATTATCTACTACTAAAACGATATTTTTCACTGATTAATCCCCCTTATTGAAAAAAGAAATAAAAAATTAAAAATTTAGTTTAAGTTTTGTGTAGTTTTGTAGATGGCATCTGATTCATCGCCACCACCAAAGGGAGAATCAAAGATTAATAAGTCAAATTTTGCTGGTGTACTACCCTCTGGTATAAATGACATTGCATCAAACTTAATGGATTCTCCTGCTTTAGCATCGTTGGTATTCCATGCTAATGATGATCGTTCGATGACGTTACCTTCTGCATCATACCATTTAAGTACTATTTCCAGGTAACTGAAATCTTTACTTGGTGTAATAGTACCAAGAACATGATAACTCCCGTAGCCACTGTTTTGAACTGTTATACCTGTAACATTAACCGGTGGAGTATTGCTTTCACCAGAATTACTGGTACAACCACTAATGGCTACAATACTAACGATCAGTAGAACCACAACTCCTAACATTAAACCATTCTTCATAATTTTTCCCTCCCACTATTTTCTTATCAAAGCAGCTAAACCAGCAATTCCCAGGAGCGCCGCTCCTATCACACCAAATGCGGAAATGCTGATTAAAAGCCATATGGCACTGACAATTAAGATTATCCCTCCAATTTTAGGATTTTGAGTTACGTAAACCGCGCCGACCAGGCCCACTATGGATGCCAGTACCGCGCTTACTCCCAATCCAAATATTGAGGACTCAAAAGCCGAAAATATCAGTGCAAAGACTCCTCCTAAAAGTCCAAATACTCCTCCCAGAACACCCAGTACAACTTCCAGGGTCCTGGATCTCTCTACTTCCAAATCCAATACACCTCCAACTTATATTTTCCATGTCAGGATAAAATTATATATTATGCACAGTAGTATATGAATGTATATGTTTTTTATATACAACATCTATTAATCATGCAATAGTTTATAGTTTATATGATTAGAAATATAATTTGATAGAATAAAACTAAAATTCAACTAAAATCATGTTAACCAGCAGAGATATGCTAACAAAATTATATAAGGTGGGAACATAAGAATTAAAAGCAATAAAAAACTATGCATTAGCTGCACAGAAATATGTTTAATATAGGAAAGTGATCCCTTATGGAGAACACCCTAATATCAACCATCTATTCTTTAGCGCCGGTGATGGCCTGCATAACCCATTTCACCCCTAAAAAACTCATTCTACTACGGGAGGAGGATGCTCCCAAGGAAAAATTAGAAGCCGAGCGGATGCTCAAGGAAACAGTAGGTGCGGTCATCGAAGTAGACGCACACATAACCAGCATCTATGACGTGGTGCAGATAGCCCAGGACACCACCGAAGCCATAGAAAAAGAGGCAGCCCAGGGAAGGAAGATAATTATAAACGTCAGCGGAGGCCGCAAAACACAGGCACTGGGGGCATTATTTGGCTGCTACGCCCGCCATGAAGAAGTAGAGAGGATAGTCTACGTAACAGAGGAGGACAATGAAATAATCGACCTGCCCATCCTGAACTTCGGAATATCACCCACCAAACGATTCATCCTGGAAGAACTGCAGGAAGGAGAAATGAGTGTTAAGAACCTGTCAGTAAAGGTGGGGATCAGCCGGGGAATGACCTACAACCACATACGTGAACTGAGGGATATGGGCCTTATCCACCAAAACCGGCTGGAGATAACCTCGGCTGGGAAGCTGGCTATTATTTAAGTGTGTTAATATGCAGAGCCTTAAAAAACATAAAATATCGGATTCTGAGAAAGAAAAAATCCTGGAAAAAATTATTGATAATTTAAAGGATGAAGATTCTATTATTTTCGCATATTCGCATGGATCATTTCTAGAAGGATCATTCAGGGATATTGATCTGGCCATTTACGTTCAAACCACCCTCAACAAAAAAGAGGCACTGAAACTGGAACTTAAACTGGAAAGGGAACTGGAGGAGAAAATAAAACTACCCATAGACGTTAGAATATTAAACTACTCCCCATTATCCTTCAGATACAATATTATTAAGGATGGAAAACTTATTTTAAGTAGAAATGAAAACCTAAGGTGTGATTTCGCGTCTCTAAGCATCAGAGAATATTTAGACTTTAACTTTTACCGCAAGAGGTACATGAAGGAGGTTCTCGGACTTGAAGTTTGATGAAAATCGAGTAACCAAACTATCTTCTGAACTATTAACTGCATTAAATGGATTGCGGGAGATTTCAGAGTTATCTAAGGAAGAATTTCTCGAGAATCATCATTTGATTGCCAGTGCCAAGTATTATCTAGTGGTTTCAATAGAAGCAGTTATAGACCTCTCCAACCATCTGATAACCCAAAACAAAATGAGGGTTCCGGAAAGCTATGCAGAGACGTTCAAAGTACTGGCCGAAGCCAATGTAATCGAGGAAGAACTTTCTAAGAGACTGATGGAAATGGCTAAATTCAGAAACCGACTGGTGCACATCTACTGGAAAGTTGATGACGAAGTGGTATACAGCATAATAAAAGAAGATATAAAGGATGTAAAAGAATTCCTTGCAAGTTATACCGAATTTTTAAGCAAACAAAGTTGAGATAACTTAAGCCTCTTTTTAATATGAATATAATACGATATGTCCAAAAAGAAAAAACCAATAAGCATCAACATCAGATGCCAGTGCGAAGACCCGGCAGTTAAAAGGCCAGAATCACTCCTGGTCACGGTGCATTGTAGAGTCTTCCGGACCAACACGAAAAAGGACCTCTGCTTTGATTGTGAGAGAAAACGTTAGCAAATCTTCTATTTTATAATTCAGCACATTCATCTTTAAGCTTCAACCAGTCCACCTTACCAATGAGAGTAGTGGGTAATTCTTCCCTGATTTCAATCTCCCGGGGCACGCTCCATTTTGCCAGGTATTCGTTGCATAAGTCCATGATCTCAGTTTTTATCTTCTCTGTATTTTTATGGCCTTCCTTCAGTACTATGAATGCTTTGATCTTCTCTATCTGGTATTTATCAGGGGTGCCTATCACGCAGGATAAGCTGACAGCTTTGTGCATATTTATTATATTCTCGATCTGGGTGGGGAAGACTGAGTAGCCGCTGCTTTTAATCATCCGTTTAATCCTGCCCTTGAAGTAGAAGAACCCATCCTCATCCATATAACCCAAATCACCAGTATGAACCCATTTAAACCCGTCGCTATGGATTCTTAACACCTTCTCTGTTTCTTCGGGGTTGTTGTAGTATTCCAGCATCACTGTGGGTCCGGCAATGCAGATTTCCCCCTCTTCACCAGGGGGCAGGTCCTCTTCAGTATCTGGATCAACGATCTTGTAGAGCATATCTGGTAATGGAACTCCCATGCTGCTTATTTTATCGTTCTTGTTGGGGATGAGGCAGCTGACAGTCACTGTTTCTGTTAGGCCGTATCCCTCCTGCATGGTTACCTTCCCACCTCGTTTTGTTATAAATTCATCAAAGTGCTTCTTTAATTCCACAGGTACAGAGTCTCCACCTGCAAAAACACCCTTGATGGAGCTAAAATCTGTTTTCTTCATCTTCTTGTTTCTAAGAAGTGCCTCATAGAGGGTGGGAACCCCTGCTATGTACTGGGGCTTGTGCTTGGCGAACTGGCCCGCGAAGATCTCGGCATCGAATTTAGGGACCAGAATAGTACTGGCACCTACACTGATAGGGAGATGGACACAGACGGCCAGGCCGAACCCATGGAACATGGGTAGGATGCACATCATCTTATCCTCCTTAATCTTTCCCAGATACCCATCGTTCATGTGCGCCAGGCACTGGATGGCCAGGGCGTTGAAGTTGTGATTGGAAAGCAGCACTCCCTTCTGTATCCCCGTGGTTCCACCGGTGTATAGTACAACCGCCCCGTCACCGCATTTCATGTTGGAATTTACTTCCTGGCTGGAATTCTCTCCCAATTTGATGAAATTTTTCCAGGAAACCAGTAAACTGTTATCATTGTAATTAACTTTAGGTATCTTACGGCCTCCTAAAGCCCAGAAGCCTACTCTATTACGTTTACCCAGAAAATCGCTTACCTTGGCCACTATCACCTTTTTAAGCTTTAAATCCCCTTCCACCTTCTTCAGGTTGGGATAGGAGAAGTTGCCGATTATGATGTACTTACTGTCCACGTTATTCATGTAGAACTCGATCTCTTTAGGAGCGCTCAGGGGATGGATCATGTTGGCGATGGCCCCTACCCTGTTTACAGCGTAGAACATGATCACCGCGTGGGGTGTGTTGGGCATGCAGATGGTAACGGCGTCCTTTTCTGTTACACCAATTTCCTTGAGTGCCCGGGCGCAGTTGTCCACCTTCTCCAGGAGCGTTTTGAACCTGGTCTTCTTCCCCATGAATTCCAGGGCCATGTTACCTGGATCTTTCTCCGTCCTGGCCTGTAACATTTGGTAGATAGTCTTATCTGGGTAGGTGAGATTTGCTGGTGTTTCCCTGTTGTAATGCTTAAGCCAGGGACGATAATAGTTTGTCCTGTCTTCAGCTTCTACAATTAAACTTGAGATGTTCATATCGGTAACCTATCCATTGATGTTTTTATTGATCCACAGGGTAATTGGTTAGTTTTTGTTCCAGCTCTTCTGGGTTGTTCAGGATTTCCTTGAATTTGTTCATGGCGCTGGTGTAGTAGAATCCGTCACTGATACGTTCATCGATGGTGGTGGAAACTTCGACCAGGTACCTTTCATGGTGTTCATCCGTTTTCGGGTTGTAAATATAGTCTTTATAGATTTCACCCAGGCAGACAAAGACGGAGTTGGTACCCCAGTCAAAAAGGTGGTGATAGGGCACATTCCTAACGCCGATACTTCCCAGGTTGGTTATAAATACACTGGCATGCATAGGGTCATCCCGGCGGATGTCCTCCGGATATCTGCCTATACTATTTAAGAAATCAAGGAATCTCATGGCGAGATTTACTATAGGACCCGGAAAACTGGCGAACATGTTTATTATATCATCAGCTTCAGCGGCCTTTTCTGATTTAACCGTTCTAATTTCTTTATGTAATTTGGAGACTATGCTCCACAGGTTTTCATCCCTGGTGAAGGATTTCTTTATGATGGTCTCTTCACCTTCCTCGGTGAATTCCTTCTTCACCACAAAGGACACATCAATGGTCTTCCTCTGATAGAACTTCCTTCCCGCTATAAAACGGTTCATATGGGGCTTAACCGTGAGAAGTCGGACTAAAGCAGCTATAAAAACGTTAAAATAAGTGATCTTATCCACCACACCATATGGTGTTTCTATGGGGTTACTGGATAATTCCAGATTTTTCTGGTTGATATATTCAACGAATAGGGTTACATCCAGCTTCTCCTTAAAATATATGGACGACGAATCCCGGGAAGTCATCAGGTGAGGAACCAGTTTACTGAAGGAACTCAAGTCCTTTAAAATCCATCCATCCTTCCTATCCCCCCTAACCTTCTTCGTACGATAAGCCGATCCCGGATTAGGATTACTATCAATATTATCGTTACCTTCCATGTTCATCACTGTATAAAAAGATTATCGATATCAGAAAATTTTATTATAGAAAGAGTATGTGGTTCTTCTGTTTATAAGTTGAACTGTTTAAATTTGGAAATTATACTTGGAAATAATTCTATCTTGATGGAGAACAGCCAATTAATAAATCTATTTATTTATAGTATTAAAAAAATATCATGATCACTAGTCAATACGTTAAGGGGTGAACTGGATGGGATTGATAAAAACTAAAGAAAAAACACCTGTTAGACAAAGGATTGATGAATTGATGAGCCAACCAATTGATAGGTCAATTAGAGATCCTCTAAAACAATCACTAAAACAAATGGAAAGAGAAGGCAAAGGTATTGAGGAAATAGAACAATTTTATAAAGAAACTGTAGCTAAAACTCTTTTTATAGAGGAACGCAGGGAAGAATATGTACGGGAGGCTAAATTAGCAGATAAAGTGTACAAATCTTATATAACAGATGGAGTGTCACGATTAGAAAAAATTAACGGTAGATTTCTGGCATCATTATCCATTAAAACTGATATACTAATTGAACAAAATAATCGGATAATTCAGTTATTAGAACTTCAAACCAATGGTAATAAGTTAGAAACTAGTTTTTGTCCGGAATGTGGAACAGAAAACGAAATTACAATAAAAAATTGCAAAGAATGCGGTGCCAATATAAATTAAAGAATAATAGATATTTAAACACTTTAAGAGAAATTTTAGCCCTTATTAAAAATTCTTTTTTATAACTCTTCTTCTATACTTCTCTTTTTTTAAATATTCATTTAGAAAGTGATTATTTTATAAGATCCTTCAAAATTAATTCTTTTTCTTTTAAAAAATCTTCAGATCCTTCAATAATGATATTAGCTTCCTTTTTAGTTGTTTTAATAATAAACTATAATCAGCTTCTTTTCTATCAGTAGAAATTTTAATATTAATAAATAGGTTTGTTTATGGGGTTCAGTCAACAGATTAATGACATGAAGCCCATCTTAAATTACACATCAGTAAATGTTGAGGGTGACTTGAAAATCATGAAAAAAACACCGAAAGAGGGGTTGCTTCTATTAATGAGTATAGAAAAGAAGTGATTGGAATGGTAAAGTATGTATATAACTCAAAAGGTAAAAAAACAGGAGTTATAATTCCAATAGAATTATGGTATAAATATAAATCTGAGATCATGGGAAAAAAGAATGTTAAAAAAGTGAAAACTGATTTCCAGCCATCACATTATCGAGGAATATACGGTAACATGGAGATTGATCTGGAACAGGAAACAATGAAGTTGCGTGAGGAATAGCTTAGAATATGAATAGCTATCTTCTTGATACTAATATCCTCATTAACTACCTTACAGATGAATTGCCTCAAAAAGAGTTGCCTAAAATTGAGGAGATATTTAAAACTTCCTTCAACATTCAATAACCAAAATAGAATTTCTAGGCTGGGATAAACATACTTCAGATGGTTATCAATCCGCCCTTAAATTTATTTCTTTTGCAAATATTTTTAACTCTTGAAAATGAAATTGTGATCTAACAATTGATATCAAACGAAAATCCAGAGTCAGATTGCCAGATGCGGGTATTTGGTGCAAGCAGCCTTTATCATGACCTGGTACTCGTAACCAGGAATAAAAAAGATTTCAAAGACATTCAGGGACTGAAAATATACAATCCCTTTGAATAAGGAATAAATCAGATTATTTTATTAGTTTAAATGGCAGTGAATAGTCCTTGAGTAGAGCCGACATAAGGATATTGGTATCCACTATAAAGCATATTTTTTCTTGGTTTCCTTCCATGCTTTTTCCCTTATGTTTTCCAGCTCTTCCAGATCGTTTTTATCTAATAAAAGCTCATCTTTACATTTTTCAAAAAGAGTCCATTTTATTTCCTCTTCTTTTACCAACCTATCGATTTTTCTTTTGAGAGGAGATAAGGGAATACCATTTGGGACATTTATTTTTATTTCACTCATTTTTACCATCTAATATAATTTTCAATGTTATTCTATTAAAATTTAATTATTGTTCACAAATATGTGCTGGTTAGAATCACGGAAATAATTATTTCAGGTGGTAATAGTTCAAAGAACAGTTGTTTAAATTCATGCCCAAGTTGATGAAATATAAACCGATACACATTTGCAAAAAAATTAGATAGGGAAAGGATTCATTCAAATATGAATGAAATTCTCATCTTACTATTATTATCGAATAACTTTCGAGTTATTTTCGAAGCACCTAATCTGTCCTTAATTTCATCAAAAAATTCATCAGGCATTTCACTACCCGAAAGCACAAATTCTATTAAGATACCAGATTGTGAAGGACTTACTTTTACCTCGAAATTAGTTAGGACATCATTATATTCCCTATTAACTTCAAGGATTTTGGCATCGGCTTTTTTAATTAATTCAGTCTCTAAAATAGAAGATTCTCTGGTTAATTTGTCTAGCTTTTCTAAATCGTTCTTAAACATATTAAACTCCATATATTTTTTAAGTAAACAAATCGTTAATCCTATTGATATTCTTTACTAAATAAACCTTTTTAAGGAGAAAAAAGCATACTAGCAAAGACTACTCAAAGTAAACATACTTAAACATCTTCCCCTAATGAGTCGGTGTTTTTATCTTCTAAATACTCCTGAAAGGGAAAACTCCCTTCTCATCATATTCTTTTTTGAGCCAAGCTTTAAATATAGGTTCTGTTATCTTATATTCTCCATTTTCAGATTTCAGCAATCCACGATCCTGTAATTTTCTAAGAGAAACACTCAAAGCACCCGGTTTTTTATCCATAGATTTTGCTATATCTAATCTTTTCATAGGTTTATCAATGACTTTAGTTATAACACATTGTTCCTGAAAGGTAAGTCTACTCCATTGATTCATGAAGTGCACTGCTAAAAAGGTTAAGGAATTCTTAAATTCTATTTTTACTTTATCATTGTCCAATGGCACTTCTTTGGGAAGTATCCTGGCAAATGTATTAACATAAAAGGGCACACCTTTTGTACAGTGATAGAATCTCTCAAAACCATTTTCTTCAAATATCAATGATGGTACCTTCTCTTCCAAATATTCCCTCACTACCTCTTTGGTGAAAGGAGGAATATCAAATGTCAAAATCCTCCCACCAAAAACACCATCATTACTCGCCATTTCTTTTACAATAGAGTCCGTAGATGGCACCGATCCAGAGAAGATATAAGCCACATTTCTCTGACTCTGGATAACACCTCTAAAAAACCATAGAAAGGCTTCTAAATTTTTTCCTAAATCTTTAATTGCTTGGAATTCGTCAATAATTAGAATAGAACCTTTAATACGTTCTTGATCCCCTTCATAGATCCTTTGTGGAAGATCAAAAACGAACTTAGAAAGCTTTTTGTAATCATCTTCTGTTTCTGGAATGGGCAACGGCCACCCACCTACCTCAACAATCTCTCTTAATCCTAAAGATTTTTTAGACATCTTTAAAATCTTTTTAAATATGGTTGTGATACCTTTCTTTTCACATTCTTCCATCCAACTATCATAAAATTCATGCATTAATCCTACTTCTGTTAATTTTCCTTTTTGGTAACCAGATGTAATGGATAAATCTACGTAACAAATTAAATAGTCGTTTTCCATTTCTTTTTTAATTTTTTTAAGTAAAACAGTCTTTCCCACACCTCTGATTCCTGTAACCATTATTGTAGGGGGAGAACCCTTTGAGGTAGATTCCAGAAAATTTTTTATCCATGAAATATCATCCACACGATTGTAAAACTGTTCATCGGTTAATTCTGTATTGGTTCCCAAAGCAATATTATCCACTATAAACCCACCTGTGATCTATTTTATTATATGTGATCAATTTTTGATCATATAAAATTTATGATCAATTTTAGATCACGTGATCAATTTTAGATCATTTAAGATTTATGATCAATTTTAGATCACGTGATCAATTTTAGATCAGTTGGGGTTTTAAAATGGATATAACAAATGAACATATATTGAATGGGTTAGAGACTGGGTTAGAGACGTATTCAGTGATAAACTTTTGAAATCTGTTAAAAGAAGGGGAAACTCAAGGGATTAATATAAAAATGGTAAAGTTCTGATACTATGTCTAAAGAGGAATATGAACGTTCTGTTAAAGAAATAAAAGAATTAAATGAAGAGTTCTATGCTTTACCCGATGAAGGGCCTGTTCCGGATGAATTCTATTTTAAACATAGAAAAGTTATTGATGGATTATTAGAAAGTAAAAAGTTAACTAGTGAAGAATTTCACAACCTAACTGATGAATTCCAGTATAAGCTCATAGACGATAGAGATAACATTATACCACTAGAATAAAAGACGAGCTAATACAGATCCGGAAAGGTTTCCCTGTGATGTTAAAATTGGAATAAGTATGTGGGTAGGTTAAGATCATCATGGAGTTCAAACCTTTAACTACATACAATATAAACTTCCATTAGATATCCAAATCATATTCATCTGATTCTAATCGATCTTCTATATGTAGGCTTATAAACATCCCTAATATTCTCCAATACTTTCTCATAGCTGTCTCCTTGGGCGTAACATCCTTGAAGTTCTGGAGTAAATGCATAATAGCCATCTTCGTCCTTTTCGATTACAATGGAAATTCTATACTTTTTCATTTAATATACCTCAGAAATTTTGACTAAATTTTATAATTACATTAGATTTGGTCACACATTATGTTTATCTGAAAGCATTTTAACTTTACATGAATACTTTAAAATTAATATTAAGGTTTAATTCGAGGTTTCAATTAATTTATCAGCCAAATCACTTATAAAATCAAATTTAGCTAATTTGTTTAGCCATTCCTCTGGAATACCAGATTCACCATAGTAAGCACCCGCTATCTGGCCATAGATAGCTCCCACAGTATCAGCATCATCTCCCAGATTAACTGCTTTTAAACATCCTTCCTCAAAAGAATCAGTGTTATGGAAAGCCCATAATGCAGCTTCAAGGGACCTGACCACAAATCCCCTCCCATTTATTTCCGGGGGATTTTTATTTTTATAAGAGCCACAGGCAATCTCATCTATCTCTCCTTCCAGTATATTCTCATCCCAGTATCCCGGGATAGGAGAGTACCTTCGAGAGAGAATTGCTTCCTTAGACCCACCATTAACTGCACCAACAATCAAACCCGCCGCGTATCTACAGGCATCAATAGCTAAAGGGTGTTGATGGGTTGTTCTGGAACTATCACCAGCGAGTTCAATGGCTAAGTTGGGATTACGAAAATAAAATAAGGGTACAGGAGCAAGGCGCATCAAAGAACCATTACCTGCTGATCGCTCATGATCTGGACCGGAAAATGGTTCACCAGTTCTTTCGTATCTCCTTAATGCTTTACGAGTGGTGTTTCCAATATCGAAGCAGCTGCCATTAACACTTAAATATCCTTCATGATACCATCTCAGGTATTTGTTTATCTGGTCTTCCGGGTCAAATCCTTTCATCTCAATAAGACTCTGTGCTAAACATAGAGCGGTAGATGTATCATCAGTCCATTCACCCGGCTTTAGATCGAATACTCCACCACCAACCATATCAGTTACAGGCTCAAATGTACCTGGTGACTGGAATTCCAGGGGGACACCCAGGGCGTCGCCTACTGCCAGGCCGATGAGGGATCCTCTGAATTTATTGGTTATTTCCTTATTAAGTTTAGCCATGGTTCATCAGCATCTATTAAATTCATAATTAACCTTTTTTAACCTTTGTACCGCATTTAGTACAGAAATTTAAATTGGAAGGCAGTGTTGTTGAACATTTTGGACATATTATTTCAGATTTATCAAGGGGTGCTCCACAATTTCCGCAGAACTTATTATCTGGTTCAATGGGACTTGAACATCGTGGACATCTATTAGGATCATTGTTATGTGTTTTTTGACCTTGATGGGTTTTGTTTCTGTTGGGTGGTTGGATTCTGGGGCGTTGTTGTATGTTGAATTTTTTTGCAAGTATTTCCTTTGCAACTGTTCTAACTTGTTTGCTTGGATCCTTTAAACACTTAGTTATAGGATCAACGGCTCGAATGTCACCAATTTCGCCAAGAGCAATGATTGATAAACGGCGCACAGTGCTACTTTCATCTGATAATGATTTAATCAGAGGTTCAACGGCACGAAGATTCTTGATTTTACCTAAAGCTTCTGCTGATCGGGTACGTACCTTTTTTTCAGGATCATGAAGGGCACTTATCAGTGGGGGAACAGCTCTTTCGTCTCCAATAAGAGATAATGCAAGGGCTGCCCTTCTACGAACGAATCTTTCCCTATCATTTAACAACACAGTTAAAGGTTCAACACCTTGAGGGTTACCCATCTGACCAAGAATATCTGCTGATTTCCTTCTAACCACATCATCATCACTTCTAGTGGCAAGTATAACATCTTCAAAGGCAACTTCATTCATTGCTGCAAGAATCCTTACAGCTGAATAATTAACTTCTTTATCAGGATTATTTAATATGTTAATCAGTGGTTTAACTGCTGGTTTACCTATTTTAAGTAATTTATCCCATTCTCTCTTAGAAATATAATATTCGGCACTTAGTTCATCATGGGAAGGAACCCATCCGATCATACTCAAGGATTTGTATATCTCGTTTTGCACTTCACTTCTTTCATCCTTCAATGCAGAAATAAGCGGTTCAACTGCACGCCGGTCACCTATTTTACCTAAAGCTTTAACAACCCGATATCTCACTTTACATTCTTGATCATGGAGGGCTGCTATCAAGGAAGAAACAGCTCTTTCATCCCCGATCAAGTTAAGTGCATGAGCCGCCCTTCTACGAACGAAACTATTAGTATCGGTTAAAAGCACGGTTAAAGGCATTAAACCATTAGGATTACCCATCTTACCCAGAATATCACAGGCTTTTCTCCTTAAAACATCATCCGTATTACGTGTAAGTCTTAAGACTGCTTCAAATGCCGGTTCCCCTATCTCTACTAAGGCTTGAACGGCATGGTTACGCATACTACTATCTGGATCATTCAATGAACTAATTAAATTGATGATTATTTGTTCTAAACTGCTACCGTAGCCCTTCTTATCTGAAACTGTACCCCAATTTTTATAGTCAGAATCATAGAACTCCCGTTTAATGGGATCAATTAAAAATTCATAGGCTTCATTTATCTGTTTCATTTTATGTTCAGCATCGGGATCATCATTTACATCGGGATGGTACTTTTTAGCTAGAGCCCGATAGGCCTTTTTTATTTCATCAGGAGTAGCATCGTAACTTACGCCCAAAATTTTATAGTAATCAAATTTATCTCTCATTGAAATCACAATATTATTGAAATTAATCTAACATGAATTTATTGTACACATAGAACCCTGTTTAAAAAATTAGTATAAAATAACTGATTTAACGCTAAATTATCACTTATCGTCTTCCTACCTTCGATCCACACACTCCACAAAACATTTCATGACCGTTTAATTTTTCGCCACATTGAAGGCAGAAGATAAACAGTTCATCCCCATTTTCCTCACTATGCCGTTGAAGAATCTCCTGGTATTTCCCTGAATCTATCCATTTAATTATTTCTGAGGCCCTCATCACAGTCCATGGATGAGTTTTATCCATGATAATGATTGATTTACCGATTTTATCCAAAGTATTATAGTCAAAGCCTTTAAATTCCCTAGCCTGTTGTAAAAAAATGTCCTTATCAATTTTTTCATAGAAATTTCTAGGAACACCTGACATCTTCATTAAAGCGGTTACCACCGCATCCTCATTTTGACAGGCCAGTAAACCTGCTCTATCTGCTGTAAACTCAGACATCCTATACCAGTATAATAATGATAATTCTAAACCGGCAAATACCAATCCACCTATGCCCAGCGTTGCCGTTGCAATAGCATCACCTAAAATAGGAAAGACAATTGCCATTTCATGATATAACATGTGACCGCTCTTGATATGTCCCACTTCATGGCCAATGAGATAGAGTAATTCTTTATGGTCCAGTAAATCCACAGCTCCGGATGTGATGACGATTAAAGGATTTTCTGAACCAGTAGTAAAACCGTTTACACTGTAATCCCACTGAATATATAGATCTGGGATATTTTGAAGGTATAATATGGAGCAAGCTTCCTCTAAAATTTCATAAATCTCTGGAAAATTTTTTTCATTAACTTTTAAATAACTACCAGTATACATCAATCTAAAAAATCTTTCAACAGCGTGTTTGTTGTACTTCCTTGCTAATTTCTCCAATCCAGGTGTGCCCTCCAGTGCATTTAAAGCTTGTCTGTCAAGGCTATGTTCATATTCCTGAGGACTTAATAAAATCAATTTTTTTCTATCCATGTAAATTAACTCCTATATTAAAAAAAATAGTAAAGTTTTACTCCTTATTTAAACTGATTTTATGTTCCAGGACACCACCACATTCACATTCACTGGTAAAATCATCAGCAGATTCACCAGGCTGCAAGTGGTAGTAACCACCACAATTATCACAGACCAGATATCCCGGGCTTAATTTAGGCTTAACACGGGGTTTTATCTCTGGATTTTTCTTACTATTGGAGTTCCCTGCAGCGTCAATCATCTGCCCTAGATCATCAACGGCCTGATTTAAAATCCCACCAAATTCTTTCACCACACTCTTACCAGAACTAATGAACTGTTCCACATTCTCATCCTTAGGTGGGTTTTTGAATCCATTAGATTCTCTCTTTTGCCTTAACCTTTCATTGATATCGGCACTTGTTGGAGATCTTTTAGCCTTGAGAGAAGCCCCGCACTTGGTGCAAAACTGCAGTCCCGGTGAGATTTCACTTGAACATTCGGGACATTTTTCTGTATCTCCAGATTTTTGTCCAACTTTTACTCCACACTCTGTACAGAAGTTAAGTCCTGGACTGAGTTCAGTATGACAATTAGGACAGGTTATTATCTCATTAGGTTGATCCTGAGTTTCAGGTTTAACAGGCTTACCACATTCAAAACAAAATTTACTAATCTTTGGTATCTCAGCATTACATTCAGTACAAAAAATAGTTTCTTTAGAATTATTGTCCCCCATACTATCTCCTAAAAATAAATCACAAGATATGATATATATTTCTTACTATTTAGTAACAAGCTCGATACCGATGGGGCAGTGATCAGATCCTACAACATCTGAACAGATAAATGCATCTTTAACTTTATCCTTTAAACTTTCAGTTATGAAGAAATGGTCTAAACGCATACCAATATTCTTCTCCCGGGCATTATGGCCATAACTCCACCAAGTATACTGATCACCTTCACTATTAAACATCCGAAAAGTATCAAGGAATCCATGGCCTATCAAGCGGTTAATAAGTGCCCTTTCAACCTGTAGGAAACCCGGATTTTTAGATGCATATTTAGGGTTGGCCAGGTCCAGTTGATTATGTGCAATGTTGAAATCACCACACACCACTACTTTCTCGCCAGCATTGCTTAACCCTTCCATATGCTCTAAGAAATGGGAGTAGAAAGTAAATTTATTCTTTAATTTCTGTTCTTGTACTACTTTATCCGAATCTGCTCCACTGGGAAAATAGATGTTAAAAAGAGTAAAATCGGTGTATTCTGCCTTTAAAATTCTACCAGGATACTTATTTTTCCCGAATTTGTAATCAATATTTAATGGTTCTATTTTGGAGTAGATAGCTACTCCAGCATATCGTGCATCATGGTAAGTAGAATAATAGGAATGATAATCATCAAAACAGTTAACAGTGCTTCTTAGCTGTTTTTCGGATCCTTTAGTCTCCTGCATACAGATTATTTCTGGGTTAGTTTCTGTTAGCTGATTTAAATGGTTGTCGGTGTGTCTTTTTCTTAAACCATTTACGTTCCATGATAGAATTGTTAATTTCATATAAATAGTCTAAATTAAGTATATATACAAATAACATTACAATGAAGGAAAATAATTTACAACTATTCTAATTTAGCAATATTCCCCATGATAGCTGCTCTAAGAACCACTCCATTTAAGGGTAAGGATATTCTTCCACTTTCACCAGTGAAATTCAAAGAAGTGTTCTGTGTTCCAGTAAAATACTCTGTTTTCTGTTTGTTTTCTCTTTGTGAGCCGATTCCATCATTAAATGGTTCAATAGCAACTATCTTCCTCAAATCAATATTTACAGTTTTTTTATCACCTAAAAAGATCAATCTCTTATTAGTTAAGATTAAGGTACCTTGATCAATCTTCTTAATTTCATCATGAGACACACTACGAGCTGAAACACCACCAAGACGGAAAGAAACACCCTTAGCCACCCTAAAAGAAGGACCACCATAACCCCCAATGGTTTGTCTTACAGATCGTGCTTCAAGGAATGAAACGTTATTCATCACTAAGTTGGTTTTTTCATTCTTTTTAGGAATAATTGGGGATGTTGAACTGTTTGTAAGGTTTACGTTACCATTAACCAGTTTATCCATGAAAAGGTTGATGTCTCTATTTCTTTGTTCTTCCACTTCCTGTTTTTTTCTCTGTTCTAATGCTTTAGCTTCTTGTATCTCTCGTTGTTTATGTTCTCTGTCAATTCTTCTCTGTTCCTCATCGGAAACTCCACCATTAGCTATCCTGGTCCATTCCTCAAAGGTTAAAGGTTTATTTTTATATTTCTGCCAGATTGGATTGTTAAGTTCATGGATACGTGTAAGTTTGTATTTATCACCCTTCTCTTCAAATACAGCTCCACAATGACTGCAAGTATAGATTACTTTATCTCCAATTCCCAGTGTTCCTTTATGAACACTTTCCGTTAGGAATCCGGTGTTACATGCCGGGCAATCAGGATCCTTTTCTTCAGTTAAACTTGCACCACATTCTTGACAGAATTTAGCGTCTCCAGTATTGCCATGGCCACAGCTAGGACAATATATTAAATCAAGTTCAGTACCGCACTCTTCACAAAAACGAGCGTTATCAGGATTTTCTGTGCCGCAATTGTTACAGACAATCATTTTAATCTTATAAAGATTCATTTATCCTTTTTATTGGAATTAGTTAATTTCTGTATCTCTGATTGCATATCTATGACTAATTTCTTCAATTCTTTAATTTCAGATTCTTCCTTTTCAGACTCTTCTTTTCCGGATCTTTTCACCAGATACGATGCTATAGAAGCGGTTAGCATCCCTATAAATGTAATCCCGATCAGCATCATTGGAACGGCAATTAATCTACCATAAAAGGTACCAGGATTAATGTCACTGCTACCAGCAACGGTTGTCGTCAAGGTGAACCAAAAAGAGTCCCATAAACTATGAACCTCTGGATTAATACCGCTTTCCAGTATATAAAATACTATAGTTCCAGAGAAAATAGTGAAAATTAATATACCTACGGCGAAATCAAGATGTGTTTCTCTAAAAAAATCTAATATGTACTTTAAATCTCTTCTAAATAGTGCAAATATCCTCACTAATCTGAATAACCTTAAAATTCGGACCAGTCTAAATAAACGAAATAGTCTGAGTGCGAAAAAATCAAATGGAATCATGGCTATGATGTCCGGCCAATTTTTCTTTATAAAAGCCCATTTGTTCTTTTCTTCTCTCATTCTATAAATAAAGTCAAAAAACAATATAACACAGACAGCTAAATCAAAATCGATGATTATATTAGTTAAATAAGGGTTTAAATCATAAAATGTGATTAATATTAGTAAAACAATGTCTGCTATTATTAAAATTATGATAATAGCTTCAAATATGCTTCTAATATTGAATTTAGTCTTCATTTCAATCACATTTGTATTAAAATTCGTTACATAGTTATTACACTCTTATTATTTACTATCATGTATTTAAACGTTTATTACTTAATATAATTGAATATATAAGATCATCATATCATCCCTTGTTACTCTAATTCAATATGATCAATTCATTATGCACCGATGGTGAGGAATGTACAAAATGTCAAGCTAAAGCTGCTAAACACTTTGAAGGACCATTATTAATAGTTGCTGGGCCTGGTGCGGGTAAAACTAGGGTATTAGTTGAACGAGTAGCTTACTTGGTAAAAAATAAAAAAGTTGATCCTTCTAATATTCTTGTCATAACATTCACCATAAAAGCAGCAGAAGAATTGAAGGCCAGATTAAGTAGATGTATAGGTCCTGAAATTCGATCAATGCAGATATCAACAATTCACTCTTTTTGTCATGAAATCTTGAAAATTTATTCTGATTATAATGAATTAGGAGCTACTTTTGATGTTTTAGATGAAGAAATGCAGTTAATGTTTCTAAGAAGCAATTTCTATAAATTAGGAATTAATAAGCTAGTGAAGATGAGTGAATTACCTGGTGTAATTCAATTTTTTAATGAGTGTGGAGAAAATCGTATCGAACCAGAGAAGCTAGCTGAAGAATTTTCCAAACAAGATTCTCCAAATAAAGATAGATACATGGAATATTGTAAAGTTTATAGGAAATACTTAAATCTTATAGATGAAGAACGTAAGATTGATTTTCCTGGTCTTCAAAAAAATGTTTTGGATCTTTTAAAGGATAATAAAGAAGTTTTAGACGATATAAGGGATAGATTTAAATTTGTGTTAATAGATGAATATCAGGACACCAATCCCATTCAGGATGAATTTTTTGAGTTAATCTCCGAACCTAATCAAAACATCTGTGTTGTAGGAGATGAGGATCAGAGTATTTATGCTTTTAGGGGGGCAGACCCTTGGAATTTTATAAGATTTAAAGAAAAATATGATTCTAACTGTGTAACCTTGGATAAAAACTTCCGTTCTACTTCTAATATAATCAAATTATTCAACGGTTTTATGAAGGAATATAGGTTTTATCCCAAGGAAATTAAAACCTCAAGGGAAGATGGGAATGGAATAATCCTTCTAAAGAGTGAAGATGTGCATGATGAAGCAAAGAACGTTGTAAATGCCATTAAAGAACTTAAAGAAACAAGAATTATACCTGATTATGGCTATGTGGCATTACTTTTTAGAAGCGTTAGAAATCATGCCCCCAAAATTATAGAGGAATTAAAAAGGCAGGATATCCCATTCAATGTTAAGGGACAGGGCTCATTTTTAAATAGAAGTGAAATTAAGACGGTTCTTTATATGATGTCCTATGTGGATCCACCAAATTATGGGGACCGATTTAAATCCTGGAAACATTGGTGGAATCTATCGATGTTTGAGACAGAATTTATGAATCTGAGTAAAAGAACGATAAATTCACTCAATAACTTGGATAAAGAATTTGACTTGAGCAACTTACTTGATAAAGAAGAGTTCATTAAAATTGGCATACAGGATGAGGAAGATATCGAGAAATTACTGAGGCTCAATCAATTAAAAAAGGAACTGTCAAATAAAGTAAAGAGTATGTTGTATACCTTCTATGATATATTGGATATTTCTGGTTATCTTAAATGGCTATTAGAAGAGGGAAGCGAGTCAAGTAAGGCTAAAATATACAATTTAGCTAAGTTAAGCTCCATTTTAAATAAATTTGAATATATGAATAAGAAACCTAAAATCAAAGATTTAATGTGGTATCTTTACCTATTACCCCGTGGCATGGAATATGATGAAGAAATACCTGATAATCCTCACGCAGTTAAAATCATGACTGTCCACCAGGCCAAAGGGCTTGAATTTCCTGTTGTTTTTGTATGTTCAGTTATTAAAAATAGATTTCCAGGCATGAAAAGGAAAAAGAGAGAATTAGTACCCATACCTCAAAATCTCCTTTTAAAAAATAGAAAAAAGGATGTTATAAATCTCACTGAGGGGATCATGCACGATGATTTGGACAAACACGATGAATTTGAAATGGAAGAACGTAGATTATTTTATGTTGCCATGACCAGAGCTCAAGATATTCTAGTAATATCTACAGCTAATAAAATCAACGTCAAAAAGGTTGGTTATTCACCTTATGTTAAAGAGATAGAGAAAATTGAGAAGGTTTTAAATACATGTGACCTTAATGAAGGTTGTAAATTAAGAAACCTTTCTCATGACGAACCCATATCCCTGAACTATTCTTCTATTGACACATATCAAACATGTCCATTTAGATACCTAATGAGTTATGACTATGGTTTTGAGTATCCACCATTTTTCATGCAAAACTATGGAATCATACTCCATAACTGTTTAAACAAACTTCACTCATCCATGAAGATGAATGAAGAAATCAAAGGGGCTAAAATAAAGCATATCGTTGAAAGATGCTGGATACAAATCCATAAAAATAAGAAAAACGATGAACTAGAAAAACGAAGATTGGAAAGAAGCTTATTAGATTATTACTATGATACAAAAGAATATATAAAGGAAGTTATATCAACAGAAGAGCCATTTTCTATTTCCAAAAAGAACATGGAAATAAATGGACGGACAGACTTACTTATAAAAAACAAAGAAGATGAAATAGAACTAATTGACTTTAAAGCCAGGGATAAAAAAGGAATAGACCTATTAGAAGTGGAATTTCAGCTTAAGATGTATGACTATGCATTAAAAGATAAATATCATATCGATAAACTCTGTGCATACACCTTTAAAGATAAAGCTAAAACTTATTTTGAAACGAATGAAAAGGATTTGGAAAAATTAGACAGCAAATTGGAAAATATTTGTGAAAAAATAACTAATGAAGAATTTGATCCTAAAGAAAATGAATTCTGTCCACAATGTATTTTTAATTTCTGTTGCAGGTGAATAATATGCATAACCAATTTAAAGATTTCTATGATGTAGTAAGAGAAAATTTAGATTCCTATAGAGGAGAATATGAAAGATTCGTAGATTATGGGCCAGATTTATTTAAATTACTTGCAGATGTGCTTAACGAAAAGAGTTTAAAACCAGAATTGAGATTGGAAGTTTGCGCGGCTTTAGGTTACTTTGTTGCTCCTTACGATTTATTTCCAGAAGTGATATATGGTCCACATGGTTACATCGATGATGTATTCCTCTGTACCTATGTAATTAATGAATTGGAAAAGAAGATGGGCTATGACTTTCTAGATAACTTATGGGAAGGGGAAGAAGAACTGGAAGATGTGCTTGACATTTGTTATGAACAATCGATGGAGATTCTTGGAGATAAAACTGATAAGGTTTTGTCTTATGTAGGATTTAATGAAAAAATGAATAGTGATTAAATGTCTATTAAATTATATGTTGAAAAAGGAAGCAAAGTATGTAGGGTGTTTAAACATTGCGAAGCTAATAAATACTGTGTTAAAGGAAAAATTGAGATAAATAATAATTTTTTAAATCTACATACATGGCAAGATGATTAGATTAGCTATAGTTTATGTTTAGGGATTGTTCTTCTACCAATTTCCTAGGAATAAAGCAAAGTTAATTAGAATTCTGTTTCCAGTGGATTTCTATGTATTTTATTGTTTCTTCAACATCTAATGGTTTAGTAGTGTTATTTAATCTAACATAAAATGCCTTTTTATCTTTATCTTTTAAGTAAACCGGCTGGGGACTCGGTTTAATTTCTATAACACAAACTGTTAAATTATTTTTTTCTACGTATTTGGTTGTCAAATAAGCCACTGCTATTTTTCCTAAATGATTTTCAATTATTTGTGTTAATAATTGTTCAAACCCATCTCTATCTTTTCTTCCTAATGTTTCAATGTCTTTTTCAATACCATATATTGATCCATCGTCTGTCACTCCGATTAAGAGAATGCCACCTTCTGAATTTAAAAAGCCAGATACAGCTTTTGCAATTACTACTTGAAGATCTTTATCTATTTTATTATCTCTTACGGACCATCTCAATGAACTTTTAAACTCTATTTTAGAACTTTCTCCATCATTAATATACCGATTTAATTCATTATTCTCCATAGATTCAAGATTTTTATAACTATCAACAACTTCTTTTTCAAATATTTTTAAATAATTTCCAATTTGGGACTGATCAGCTTTATTTTTTAATATTCTTATGCCTGAATTAGCGTATTCTTCAGCTACTTTATAGACTTTTACTTTATCTGCTAAAATTTCGACATCTTCACATGAATATAATGCTATAGCATTTATTAAAGCTGAATCATCCTTTTCTATATACTTAGATTTAAAGAGAACCTCTTTTGTTTTAATAGATTTTCGACTTTTATTTAAAAAACCAACTGACATAGCCATTAAAAATTGATCTTTTCTGTCCATTCCAGCAATTATATCAATTTCATCATAGAATTTTTCCTTATCCCCCCGTTCTAGGTATATATTCGATATGTCGGTAGCGCCACTCATTATAACGCCCCCATGATTACTTCTTTTTCCCCAGGTTTTAGATCAAGGACAAACTTATTCCTTATCTTATCTAGTAGAATATCTCTTATATCATCTGAAAATTCAGCAGGAGTAAACATTAAAATAATTTGTTTATTTTTACTCACATCTAAAAATATATCTGCAAAGTTTGTTCTATGTTCATCAGAAACTCTAGCCACAGGTGTATCTATTAAAATTGGAGATTCAAAACCAGATATTCTATGTAAAGCTAAAGTAAATGATAAAGCAAGTAATTCCCTTTCAGCAGCACTACAAGATCCTAAACAATCATATCCCATAGAATGAATCAAGTTTACAGAGTAATCTTCATCAATCTTTACATCTTTAAAGGTAGCTTTTTTCCATAAAAGTTCAAAAAAGATTTTTTTGGTTTCAAATTCAATTAATCTCTTAGTTTCCTTCATAATAGCTTCTTTAGTTTGTAATACAACATCTAATGCTTTAGAAGTAAATGCTAATTTTCTCTTTATCTTTTTTGCTTTTTCTTCGTTTTTGATCAGTATATCTAGTTCTTTCCTTAGCTTTTTTATTTTATTTACATTTATTTTAAGTTGTTCTTTAAGTGATCCTAATTTAATTAGATTTAATTCATTAGCTTCTTCTAGTACTGTACGTTCTTTATGCCAGGCCTTAATCTGGGCTTCATCATGACCACTTAATTTTTTATCTATTTCTGTTATTTCTTTGTCAATGTCTTCAATTCTATTATAACAATGTTGGATATCTTTTTGAATGGAAAGTCTATAATCCATGAAAGAATTAATACTTTCTTTATATTTTAGAAGTGGATGTTCCATTTCATGTAGCTCTGTTACAACTGTAGATGATAACTTAATTGTATCTAACAAGCTTTTTACTCGTTCTTTTGAATCATTGTCAAGATGTCTTCCACATACTTTACAATCTTCTTCTATTAATATTTTTTCTAGTAACTCTTTATCAATAGTAGGGGGAATCTCTCTATTTCGTCGTTTTGTTTTAATTATATAAATTGCTTTTTCAATTGATGGCCAAAGATTAATTATTTTCAAAGAATCGAGCAAAAATTTCTTTTTTGCACTGTTTTTTTCTGCTAAAATATCTAGTTCTGTTTTCTTTTTAGTATTCAATCTATTTCTTCTTAAATCTAAGGTATTTACATCAGGTGTGTCCCGTAAATTTTCTTCAAAATATTTTATTTGATCATTAGCTAATTTAATTTGTTTTTTAGTGTTAACAATCTCAGAGTCTATGGTTTTTGATCTTTTTTGCAAGTTTTCTAATTCTTCCGTTTTTACGTCAATATCAGGGTTCAATTTACCTGCTTCTCTCCTGAGAGATTTAAAAATTTTACCTAACCTACTTGCCATATTCTCCAATAAAAAAACATGAGAAAGAATGAATATTTGATGTTTGATGTGTGTTCCCTTCACATCTTTAAAGTAATTATCTAATCTTTCTCCATCAAAAAAGAAAAATTCCTTAATAGGATATGGAACGAAGCGATCTACAATAATTTCGGCTTCTTCACCTTCTAATATTATTGTATTTCCAATTTTATCTTGTGTTGTAACTCTAAATTCTGTAGTTTGAGGAATTGGAAAGTTATTGTTACTTAATATTCTAAATGGTTGTGTTCTTTGAAATATAGTATAATTATTATCATTATCAGTAACCCATAACTCTACTAAAACTTCCTGATAATCATTAATTGATTTTTCAACAGAACTTAAGTTTAAAAGTGGGAGTTTAGATGTACTTTCAGATGCATGTGGTTCTTCACCATATAAACACCAATTTATCGCATTTAAAAGGGTTGTTTTTCCCATCCCATTTTTTCCAATAATGATATGTAGATCATTTTCTTGACTTTTTGGAAAGAGAAATTCTAGATCTTTATATTGTCTAAAATTTTTAAGAAGTAATTTTTCAATCCTCATCATTACCATCCCAAATTTTAGAATATTTTTCTACTTTGGAATTATATTCTTTGTTCCAAAAATGTATCTCATCAAGTTCTTTATTGAAAATACATTTTAAAAATTTGTATAGTACATCATCATCCCTAGAAAATTTTCTTAATCCATCTAAAATTCTTTCTGGCCCCTCTTTAGTCAAAATTATACCCCGATTCGTTTTTTTGTTTCATATAATATTTTTAAAGCTTCAATATTATTACTAGCAATTTTAGCTATTTCTTCATAACGTGATTGTTCTTTATCAAAAATATCATATTCTAGTTGTCTGATGTGTTTTGGAAGTTTATTTATAGGTGGAGCAACGATTAAATCATAGATACATGCTGTTTTTTTTTCTTCAAATCTGCGTATCACTCTACCGATTCTCTGTATATACTCTCTAGGATTACCACTATTCGCCATTAATATAGCTATTCTAGCAGGAGGGATATCTACTCCTTCATCTAAACATTTCATGGCAACCAAGCAATCATATTCCCCATCTGCAAACTTATTTAAAATGTAATTCCTTTCACTTTCCCCTTTATATTTCATTTCAGGTCTCGTACCTTCATTCATAGTAAAGCGATGTGCTTTTATTCTTCTTTTATTCATGATTTCCATCACTTCATCTATCTGTTCATTAGTACAGTATATAATAAGCCATTTAATATTTTGTCCAAGAACATCCAAGATTTTTTCTAAAATTCGGTATTTATTTTCGGCATTTTTAATTATATTAGCCCTTTTAAACAACAAACCCTCTAACCTTTTAATGTCATCTGGGTTTTGTTTTGATGCACCAAATTTAACTGCTATAGTATGCGTTATGTTTAGATATTCATCTAGCTCATCACTAGTTAAAGAAAGAAAATCGGGCAAATATTTATAAGGAGTCAAATAAGTATCTCCGGTGGCGGGGTTTATTGAATTAATTGCTTCACTTAAACTAAATTTGAATACAACACCACCAAAATAATTGTATAATTCATCTGTTCCAAAATCGTCAAACCATCTTTGAGGAGTCGCACTGAGACCTAATCGTTTGTCATAATCACTGATCAATCCATTTAAGCTAATTTCAGCACCCAATCCATGAACTTCATCCGCTATCAAAAAATTAGTACAATCTTTATAACGTTGAACAATATTTATAAAATCGTTTGATGAAAAAGTCCTATGGGTAGTAATCACGAGTAAATTTTTTTTATCCCCTAAGGATATATCAATTAAAGAGTCGACTAAATTATCCTTCCAGTTACGATTAGAACTATCCGCAATTAAAATTTCTTCGAATTCTAAGCCAAATTTATCAACTTCTCTCCGCCATTGGTGTACTAAATGTTGATAAGGACAAGTTATTACTGAAAAAATTCTCTCATGTTCATCTAATTCTTTTTTTAAACATCCTAATGCCGTGAAAGTCTTTCCTGTGCCTGTAGCCATTTCAAAAAGCCCTCTGTGGTTATTTTTAACCCAATTATCTATCGCATCTTCTTGATATTGCCATAGTTTTATCTTTTTTTTCTTAATATGCAAATTTACAGAATAATCACCTTTAATATCTGTTGGGGCTATTTTAACAAATTTCTCTTTAACAGCAGTAGGTAAATCAATGATTTTAACTCTTTGACTATCTCCATTCCAATATTTTTTGAATTTTTTTAAATCCGCATTGAGATACTCATTTTCATGTTTATTCCAGTTTCGAAATACTTTAAATTCTTCAACGTTTGATATCCATCCGGATAATGTTTCATTATTTGAACCGCTAAAAGATATGGTATTCCCTTCTGAATCCGTTAAAATACCTATTTTTTGGTGAAAAAGACTGTCTAAAGGATAATTGACATCTTCCAGAATAGCTATTTTTATATCTAGTTTATTTTTTGCTAACATCCATCCTAATGCCATCACATGATCTTTAACAAATCCTTCTTCTAAATTATCCAATTCATTTAACATTGATTCTTCAATAACTTGTTGAGGTGTTTTTTCTGCTTTTTTTATAATTTCAATATCTTTTTCATTGAATTTAGCACCAGTAATTAATTTCATTTTTCCTCCGTTTTTAATGAAATCAGATAGTCCTCTCGAGGCGATTGCTAAACTATTTGAAGTAAAAAATCCGGACAAACGAAGGTAAAGAATAGATTCACTTAGAGCAGGTATATAAAAATCGTTAAGTACATCATCATTATCTGAATCATAACTATATTTTAGGTCTAAATATTTTAAACTCATGTTATCCAGCTGATTAATTTAGTTAAGATGAATCAAGAAACATGAAAAATCTAATTTTAATATAATATATTTTGACATCTTAGAATAATATAAAAGTTTTTATTTATTTAGAAACATGAATCATATTAATAGCAAATCAATATAAATAAAAAATACTAACAATCCTAATATAAATTAATAAGTAGTTGGTGAACCTATGAAAAGCTATTTTACTGATTTTTACGAAGTTATGAAAGAAAATCTAAATAATTCTAACAAAGATTATGAAAAATTTATAGATCATGCTCCAGATATTTTCAAACTATTAACAGAAATCCTTAGTCAAAAAAAGGTAGATCCTATTATTAGATTAAAAATTAGCGCTGCATTAGCATATTTTGTTGCACCATATGATGTTATTTCAGAACAAGTATATGGCCCAATGGGATATATTGATGATATATTTATTTCTGTTTACGTATTGAAGGATGTTGAAGATGATCTTGGGTTTGGAAATCTGCAGAGTATTTGGGATGGTGATGAAGAATTAAAAACTGTTATAGAAAAATGCTACGATAAATCCGTGGAATTTTTAGGTAACAGAACAGACGAAATTATCAGATATGTGGGACTTGACTATTTAATTGAAATATAGTATTATGGGTAGTGTTTTAATGGCAAAGATTAAAATAAGTACTGATTTTAATCCAGAAGCTGACTTTATCCTTCATGAAGGTGATTGTTTAAAATTAATATCTGAAATACCTGATAATTTTGTTAAGTTAATTGTTACTTCACCACCTTACAATCTAGGGAAAGATTACGAAGAAAAAATAGAATTGAAGGAATATATTAAGCAACAAAAAAGTGTAATCAAAGAATGTGCTAGAATACTTCATGACAATGGGAGCATTTGTTGGCAAGTTGGTAATTTTGTTAATAATAGTGAAATAGTACCATTAGACATAGTTTTACATCCAATTTTCCATTCTTTAAAGTTACATTTAAGAAATAGGATTATCTGGCATTTTGGACATGGATTACATGCATCAAAACGATTTTCTGGTCGTTATGAAGTTATTTTATGGTATACTAAAAATGAGGATTATACATTTAATCTAGATTCCATTAGAATTCCCCAAAAATATCCTAATAAGAAACATCATAAAGGTCCAAATAAAGGTAAATTGTCTTGTAATCCTATTGGTAAAAATCCGAGTGACATCTGGGAAATTCCCAATGTTAAGGCCAATCATGTAGAAAAAACGATCCATCCATGCCAATTTCCTATTGAATTAATAGAAAGACTCGTACTTTCTTTAACTAATGAAGGAGAATGGGTATTTGATCCATTCATTGGAGTAGGGTCTACAGCTTTAGCTGCTTTAAAGAATAATCGGAGAGCTATTGGTGCAGAAATAATGCCAAAATATGTAAAAGTTTTAATGGATAGGATAAAATCTGCCGAAAAAGGTGAATTAAGAGTTAGACCTGTGGAAAGAATGATTTATGATCCCAAAAATCCTAATAACATACCTCCTCAATTTATTGAAATTCATCCAGTGAATTGCAAACAGACTGAATTTTTAGATAAGGAGTGATTATTATTAAGGTATTATGTGAATACTCGCATCTAGATGCATCGGAACTTTTAAGAGATAATTACTCTGAAATTGATTTAGAAATTTATAATATCATTCATAAAGTAGTGGGAGAGAAGAGTAAAGTAAGTAAAGGAAGAGGGAGAGAAGGGAAATTATTGTATTCCCCTAAGATATTTAAATCTCAATTTAATAAAGGTTTTGAAGAATTAGGGTTCAATAATCTTTCTAATAGTTTCTATTATTCTATTTGTAGCAGTAATAAAAAAGTTAAAGGATTTAAAAAAGTTGAATTTTGTAAAGATAAAGTAGGTGTACAAGTTCAATTTGGTAAATATACCTTTATGCTCTACGATTTATCTAAATTTCAATATTTCTACGATAAAGAAAAAATTGAAGTTGGAGTAGAAATTCTTCCAAGTTATAGTTTACAAAAAGAAATGTCTTCGGGAATGGGATATGGTGAACAGTTAATTAACGATATTAAGTTATTAAAAAATGATTTCCCAAAAATGCCAATAAAAATTATTATTATAGATGTGGAATAAGAATTGTCAGATCGTAACTCTTTAACATACTAAATATAAATAAGATTATATTATACTAATTTTATGAAGAATTTACCTACTCTCCAGGACTTATTTAATAATAGTGTTTTTAAGATACCGGATTATCAAAGAGGCTATTCCTGGGAACATCAACATAGAGAAGATCCTTTAGAAGACTTAGAATTGATTCAAAATAAAGGACATTACACAGGTACTGTAGTCTTGAAAGAGAACGAGACAGTTAAAGGTCTCGGAAAAACTTATAATCTTTACGATATTGTTGATGGACAACAAAGATTCACATCTATAATTATTTTACTTGATTGTATTGTTAAGGAATTAAAATCTATCAATAGTGAAGAAGCGAATGAGATTGCAAAGGGCATAACCAATATTTATATCAAAGAGAAAGGACCTGGTGGAAATACGATTTATAAAATGGAACTTGATGACGAGAATGATGATTATTTTAAACAAGCAATAATAGAAGATGATTTAGGTATTAATAGAACAATAAAGCCACATGATCGGCTATTTGATGCCAAAAAACAATTTAATGAATATCTTATTAATAAAAAACTTATTGAACCAGATTATTTTGAGTTTTTAAATTCATTAATTGATAAAATTACTCAATTATTAATTTTCACTCTTTATAAAGTTGAAGATGATGCTGAAGTAGGCGTAATTTTCGAAGTTATGAATGATAGAGGAAAACCATTATCTGAATTAGAGAAAGTAAAAAATTTTTTAATCTATTTAACCGGGAAAATATCAGAAGATAAAGAATCAGCAGATGATCTAATTAAAAGTATAAATAATTATTGGAAAGAAATTCTAGAGAATTTATCTATAGCCAAGATGTCTAAAAACGAAGATGAAGATAGATTTTTACGAATGAATTATATAATAAACTTTTATTCTGAGTTACATTCAGAAAAAGTCAATGGAAGACGTATAAGTAAAACAAGTCAATTAGCCAATATATATAAAAAATTAAAAGGTTATTTTAAAGAATTAGAAAGAAATAAAGATTATAAAAAGTGTTATAATTCAATTTGGAGTTATGTAATATCTTTAAAAAATACTTCTTATAGATTAAGGGACATTACTAAACCAGAAAGTACCAATGCATTCCAGGTTATTGAAGATGTTAAATTAAAGGAAGAAATTAGAAATCTATGCATTAAAATTAATAGACTGGATATACGATCCAACATTTTAGTTTTGTTAGTTAGTTTTGTATGAAAAATATTTGGATAACCCATCAAAATTATTAAATCTAATGGATATGAGTGAAAAATATGCTTTTAGAGTTTATTATACAGCTGGATGGAGATCTTATTCTGGACAAGATAGAATTTATAACCTTTCATGTAATATAAATAATGAAAAAATTGATTATTATGGCATAATAGAAGAAATAACTGACATAACTAACTATTATGCGCCAGAAGATAAAATTGAAGAATATCTAACTAATTCCGCCAATTACTATGATTGGAAAGGTCTTAAATATTTTTATATGAATATGAACAATTAAAATGTCTTCAAGAAATTAATAAAGAACCTAGATTAACATGGGAACATCTTAAAAAAGAGGATAAAAAGGATTCAATCGAACATATATTACCTCAAACAATGGGAAAAATAGAATACTGGGCGGAAAGATTTGATAACAAAAGTCATAAAGATAATCTTCAAAGGCTGGGAAACCTAACTCTAACAACTGCAACAGAGAATTCAAAACTATCAAACCGCGCATTTGATGAAAAAAAGGAAATATATAAAGAGTCTGTATGGCAATTAAATAAAGAAATATCAAATTATCCAGTATGGACTCCAGATTATATTGATAAACGTGAAGAAATTTTGATAAAATATACTAAAACAAGATGGGGATTTAATAATATATTTGATAGTAAACAGCAAACAATACTAAATTAGCATATTTATAACGTCATATTCTGCTCCTTATTTACAGGAACGCTACTATTTCTTTCATTACTGTAGTCATTTCCGAATAAATCAATAATTTTCTATAATGCAGCCTATAAAATGACATTCTAAGTATTTAGTATTTATAAATATTAATTATCCATAATAGATTATGGAATGTATACATAGTAGGGGGGGTTTATTTTGACCAGTAAAATTTACATGATTAAAAAAGATGAAGAACTGGTGCCTATGGATGAAAAGAGATGGAAGAGAGCTTGATTTTCCAAATTTAATTGAAAATATCCTGACTTAATACCAGGAGATCAGATAAATAGTGAAAATCCTCGAGGATGGTTACCAGTTCAAAGAGAGTTAAAGTTACCTTATGAGGATCAAGGTACTAAATCCTTGTCATTAGACCTTTTTTTATTAGATCAAGATGGAATTCCAACCCTTGTGGAAGTTAAAAGGAGTAGCGATACTAGAACAAGAAGAGAAGTCGTTGCCCAAATGTTAGATTATGCGGCAAATCTTGTGTCTTTTTTAAATGTTAATGAGATTAAAGAAACGGTTAGTAGTGAATATGAGGATATAACTCTTCAGGATGATTTTTGGGACGAACAATGGACGAAACTGAATTCTGGCAGAATGTAAAGAATAATTTAGAAAATGGACAAATTAGATTACTTTTTGTTGCAGATAAAATTCCTATAGAACTTAAAACCATCATAGAATTTTTAAATAAACAAATGGACAAAACAGAAGTCTTAGCAGTTGAGATTACACAATACGCTGCAGATGAGGAAAAAAATCGAACATTAGTATCAAGGATATTTGGTCAAACGATTGAAGCTCAAACCAAAAAAGGTTCAGGACTTTCTCTCTCCAAAATAGATGAAGAAAAGTTTTTTGAAAACTTGGATCAATTTGGAAAAAATTTCTTCAAGTCACTCTTTAAGTTCGCTGATGAGAAAGGATTAATTATCAATTGGGGAACTAAAGGATTCTCTTTAAATGTGGAAATTGATGGAAAAAAAGTCAGCTTATTAGAAGGATATAGCAATTTAAGATCGAATGGCCAAATTGTAAACTCCACAGGCGGTATATCCAGAAAGGTGGAAAATGGAGATAAAATAGTGGCAAATTATGTTAATAAAGTAACTGAAATAAAAGACTTTGTTAAAACGAGCATTGTTGGATATAAATTCCATTTAAACAGAAACCTAAATGAGGATGAATGGGAGAAATTTAAAAGTATTCTATCTGAACAATTAATAAAATAAATAAACATGGATTAAAGTTTTAATCTATTGTTAGAATAAACTTTCAAAAAATCATCATAAAGAAATGATTAATTATATGCAGGAAGGGGTTCAGAGCATGGTAGATAAAGATATAGAAAAATGTATTCAATTATTTGATGATGAAAAGGATGATGAAGCTTTAGATTGTTTAAATAAACTATTAAAAAGTAATCCAAATAATAAAGAGGCATTATATCTTAAAGGTTCAATCTATTACTTCTTAAATAATATTGATAAAGCTATTGAATGCTATAATAAAGTAATCAACCTTGATTCAGAATGTTATCTTGCAATAAATGATAAAGGAGCAATACTTTTAGATATAAGCGAATTTGATCAAGCGCTAAAATGTTTTGAAAAAGTGATTAAAATAAATCCTGATTTTGCTTTTGGATGGTATAACAAGGGTTTGTCCTTATATTACATGGACAAAGATTCAGAAGCTTTAAAATATTTTAAAAAGTCATTGGAACTTAATTATGAAGATTCAAATGCATATTATTATATTGGTATGATCCTTAGAGAACTTAATGATAAAGAAGGAGCTTTAGAAGCTTTAAATAATGCTATTAAAATAGATAATGAATATATCGAAGCCTGGTATCAGAAAGGAAATGTTTTACGGGAGATAAAAAAAAGAAAAAGAATCTATAGATGCATATACTACTTTTGTTGAATTAGTAGAGAAGTTCGATGATCCAGAATGGGAACTTACAGCAAAAAGAGTGAAAGAATATATCCGTCTAAGTAAAGATGGAGATGAAGTAAATGTTTCTCCTCCTGAAAAACCTCTATTCTGGCAATGGGTAACTAAATCCGAATACTTTTTAGAATCCGATGGAAGTGAAAGGAAAGATCTAGACCCTGTATATGATTCAGATCCTGGACACTACTGGACATGTCATAAAGATACCAGAATTGGAGATTTAATACTATTATATCGTGCAGGAACACATAATGGAGTTACTTATCAAGATATTAAATATCTTATACAAACCCAAAGTGATGCTTACCCTATTGATTTTGATGATTATGCATTTGAACATGGTTGGCAATATGGCTGTGATTATAAAGCTCTTTTTAAATTCAAGAATTCCATTAATTATCATGAATTAAAAGAAGACCCCTATCTTGAAGATTGGAATGCTTTAAGGGGACGATTCCAAGGCATTGTATTTAAAACTGATGAAAGACATTGGAATAGATTACAGGATTTACTTATTGAAAGAAATCCAGAATATAAAGAATTTTTAAACTCTTTTAAACCAAAAGAAGTTATTGAAACATTTATTTCTGAAAAGATGGTTGAAGGTAAATTATCCAAAAATTTACAAGTACTTCTAAAATTTGGGTATGATTTAAGTCTGCTTGGAAGACAGGTTAGATGTACCGGCCAAGGTGGTCGAATTGATCTATTCTGTGAAGATAAAAAAGATGGTTCTTTAGTTGTTATTGAACTTAAAATAGTTAAAGCCACCAGGAATACCTTCGGACAGATAGCTAATTATATAGGATGGGCTATTAAAAGAAAAGCCAATGGAAGGAATGTTAAAGGGATTGTAATAAGTAAGGGTTATGATAATGAGTTTGATTCTGCTCAATTAATTAACGATAATGTTAATCAAATTGAACTTGCTGATATTCTAGACGAGTTAGGTTTGAAACTTAAATAAATTATTCCCTCAAATCCTATGAAGCTTATGCCTATTCTTCCGGTTGGTATAATTTACTATTAACAAATTTTACACGCCGAGCTTTATTAAAGAAAATAATAGTTAAGAACCGTGAACATATGAGCAAAAATGAGCATTTTAGTCTAAAAGAATTAGAAAAAGATTTAAAACCGTCCATTGGAGACCATATTCATAATTTAATTAAAATTATTTTAAGTAGCGTACCGGAGATTGGTGGACCTGCAACAGAATTATTTAACACATTTATTACTCCTCCACTTGAAAAAAGACGGGATGAATGGATTAAAATAATTGCATTAGAATTAAGTAATTTGATTGAAGAATATGATCTGGACGTTGATGCTTTAATAAATAATGAATCTTTTTTTACTACATTAATGCATGCTTCTCAACTTGCCATATTAAATCATCAGAAGGAAAAGCATGAAGCTTTGAAGAATGCTGTTTTAAATTCTGCCTTACCAAATTCCTTTGAAGATGATCTAAAATTAATATTTCTTAATTATATAGATTCATTTACAGTTTTACATTTAAAATTATTAGAATTTCTCAATACACAAAATTCTACAGAATTATTTAATAAATTAAAACATAATGTTCATTATTTAGAAGATATAAATGATGACAAAGATGATTTAATTAATGAAGAGATTTATGCATTTGAATTTTGGGATGTAATCCATTTTATATTTCTAAATTCAAAATCAAATAAATTTTTATATGTTAAAATAATTAAAGATTTAATTTCAAACGGTTTAATTGTAGGAGAATGGCCTATAGAAAAATTTATTGTTTATATTAAAAATAATTCTACCACTCCTAATCTAACTTATTTAGGAGAAGAATTTATGAAATTTATTAAATCTCCTTAAAATAATTCAATAAATTATTCGAAGATCTGGATTCCACGTTCGTATATTTAGTTCGTCAAAGGTTTTCTACTACAGGTTTGAAATCATTTAAGGTGAATCAGCCCATTTATTAGAGTAGAATTGGAGTTAACTGCCCAGTTTCTGCTTGACCGCGTCCGTAGATCTGTCCTGCATATTTATCCAGTTGATTTAGTTGCTGGAATTTAATCGCTACTCCACATGATCGACTGCTTACTTCTTTAATACTTCTTGTATATTCCCACAGCTTCTGAAGATAATAAACCACAATTCGTACTGGCCGCTTCTTAAATCTTACCATGCACTAGTTAGTAGCATACTGAGCTGATTTAACAACAGATTTATAAATTATATGTAAGTAATCTTAATTATATACTATATTAATAAAAAGAGTGGGTTTAAATGAATTTAGAAATTTATGCTGATGATTTTTTCATTAAGAAAAGATCATAGGAATAGGGTGTCTTTTTGTTCCATTAAATAAAAAATTTGAATTAATTGCCAATCTTAATAATTTAAGATGTATTGGGTCTTCAAAGTCATGGACATGGAATTTCTATGAATGCCCTCTAAATAATCAATGTAAAAAATTATATCACACTTCAAATAATTGTGAAATACACTATCATGATATATACAATAGTTCTAGCCATGCTAAAAAAACTATTTCAACAAGATGGATTGATTTTCTACTTAATAATAATTTAAATAATAGCGGATTAATCTATTTCAAAATTTTATATGTAGATCTGTCTAATTTAAATGAAAGCTACTTTGGTGAAGAAGGGACCATAGAGAATATATATAATCGATTTTTTAGAACAATTATTAAGGGTTCTCGTTTCTTTTTTGGGAAAGAGAATGTTAAAGAGATTTCATCTTTATATCATCACATTAGTGAAAGTCATGAAACACATCCTTATTTCCCTTGGCATGTAGGAAACAGACTAAATATTGATGAAAAAGATTTTTTAATATCTAATGAAGAAATAAAATTTATTTCAGGTGATCATAAATCTTATTTTGATTCAAACGTCGATTTAGTTTATGAATCTCAGCTGATTCAATTTATAGACCTAATTATAGGATCAATCTCAAGAAACCTTTTTGAAGGTTTATCTAATGATCCATTTAAGTTATCGCTGGCCGAGAAAATAAGGCCTTTAGTAAAACGTATAATAAATAATCCAAGAAATTTAAATAGTTCTTATCATTATTATCGAAAACAGACAATTGATTTCTTTCCTAATAGTGATACTTCTAATCAAACAACACTTTTTGGACAAATTGCTGATGCAAATAGTAATAATAGGTTTCATAAAAACAGAAAATTAGTAAGACTTCCTGAATTTTTTTGATAAATATCCGTTGTAAACTACTGTTAATAAATAGACACAATTTTATTACTGTTAAAATGAAATAATATTATCTTATTAATATTCATATTGATAATTCAGGGGTATTATAATGTCACATAGAAAATCACTCGATGAATTAATTGATGAAGCAGATGAAATTTTCAAAAATATAAAAGAAAGAAAAAATTCCAGAGATAAATATAATCAAGCTCTATTGATAGCAGAATCTGAAAATAAACAACTAGAATTTGAATATATCAAAGGTAAGCTTAATTTGCTTGATGAAAAATGGAAAGATGCAATTGAAAAATTTAATAAAGTATTGGAATTGGATAAAAAATATTTTAAAGCTTGGAATTATAGGGGTATGGCTCTTCTTAATTTAAATAATTATAAAGAGTCAATTAATTGTTTCTCTAAAGCTATCGAGATTAATCCAGAGTATGCTATAGCCTGGAATAATAAGGGAGTAGCACTGGAAAAGTTGGATAGACATGAAGAATCATTAAAATTTTTCGAAAGTGCAATTAATATCGATCCTGAATTTACGAGAGCATTGGCTAATAAAAGCATAGCTTTAAGTCATTTAGAGGATTATACTGCTGCACTTAAAAATTTAAGCGAAACTATTAATCTTAAATCGGATGAGGCATATTTATGGAGAATTAAAGGAGTGATTTATGGTGGAATAAAAGATTACGAAAATGCCTTAGAATGTCATGATAATGCTATTGAAATAGATTCTAATTATATTAAAGCATATATAGGAAAATCTTTAATTTTACATGAACTTGGAAACGATGATCTTGCATTAAAAATTGCTGAAAAGGCTACAAGAATAGATGATGAAAACACATCTGAAATTAACGCAAATAAATCAAGTGCTTGGTCAAATTATGGATATTTATTATCCCTTAATGAAAAATTTAATGAAGCAATTTCAGCTTTTGATGAAGCGATTAAATTTAATCCTAGTAATGAATTTAGTAAAAGAAGCAAAAAAATGGTATCTAATTTAATTTCTTCTAATAAAAAGTTAAATGAAATTAAAAAACCATTATCTCCTGAAGATGAAGAAGAAAAATTAAAGCTAACTTTAAGAAAAGAAATGATTAAAATATTATTGGATAAACAAGGAGATATTTTAAAAGAAAAAAATAAAAATGAGGATGCGATGAACGCTCCTTTGAAGCCAAGGAAAGAACCAATATCTGAAAACTTTTTAATGGTTTTAAGAAGATGGAATTCTTATACTCCGGCTATGATTACTCAGACAGAATCAAATTTAGGAGGAGGATATTTTATTTATTGGAAAGGGAAGGGAATTGTGATAGATCCGGGATTAGATTTCCTATATAATTTTTTAAATAATGACTTTTTAGTTTATGATATAGATGCTGTGGTGATTACACACGCACATATAGATCATTGTGATGATTTTGAGTCAATTTTGACATTAATTTTTGAATACAATGATAATATAGATAAAAAAATCGAAAAGGAGAAAAAATCAACTTCTGATGATGAAAAAATTGATGAACTCAAAAAACAAAAGAAGAAAATTGATGTGTTTATGAATTTAGGTACTATGAAAAAGACTCTGGGATGGCTATCTATAAATGAATCAAACCCCAATATAAAAAGAATTTACCCATTAGAATGGGATATAACTCACCATTTACCAAATTACAGTATGGATATTACTGCAACTAAAGCTTATCATAAAGAAGTTATTGCAGATAATTATTCAGTAGGCCTTAAATTAGAATTATTTGATGTTAATAACAAAGGTGAAGAAATTTCATTTAATATAGGATATACAAGCGATACACGATGTGAAACGGATATTATTGAACAATATGAAGATATTGATTTATTAATAGTTCATTTAGGATCAATAAATGACTATGATCTTAATCTTGGTGGAGAAAAGGATGATAATCACTTGATGTTAACTGGCGTTTATTCTATAATTTATGAATCTAATGCTAGAATTGTTATAATTTCTGAATTCGGTGAAGAATTAGGGAAAAATAGAATACACATTGCTAATATTCTAAATCAGGTATTTGAAGAAAGAGACATTAAATGTTTAACAGGAGATATAGGATTAAAAATAAAAATTCCTGATTTAACTATAAAGTGTAAATATTGTAGTTTTAGTAGTTCAAAAGATGTTTACATTGATAAGGAGGATATAATTGAAAATATGGATCCTGAAAAGAAAAAAGAAACTGGTGTTGTGCATTATTGTAATTCTGCAGAGTGTGAAAGATCCTATACAATATTTTCTAAATTAACTAACGAGGAAAATTAATTTTGTTATAGATTAAAAATAGCCTACTAAAGTGTATTCATACCAATATCAACCAGGTGTTTATACTACTAATATATCAAACTAGCGTTTTAAAATAAAGATTTTAGAAATTAATAAATAAAGATTTAATAATCCTAGAATTGTCGTCCACTGGCTTCCCTTTTCTCCACACACTCTCGAGCAACACGAAGCAACTTAGTCAATTCCATCCCGATTGCGCCTTTTTTCATCATGCCAAAGTCTTCGAAGGTCTATTTTTCTAGGAATTCTGCAACGTCTGGTGGTACTGATCCGCGGATTAATATTTTCTTGGCTTCGAGCCATTCTTTTTCTAGTTTTTTAGTTCTGATGTTTCCTTTGGGCTAAGGATTTTTATCCATTTTTGCCCATTTTATATCATCATTATCTAAATTGTATTAAAATATCAATAATATTTATTTAAAAATTAATAATAATATGTAATACTAAAGTTCAAATTTACTAGATATCCCTAATATTTAATATGGAATAGACTGTATGAAGTATATAATGGAGAAATAGTTAAGAATAAGTATAATACTAGGAGTTTTTTAAGATGAGCGACTGGATTGAAGTTAAAAATGAAGAGGAAGAAAAAGAACAAACTAAAATGTGGGAGCCAGATGCAGTAGGCGAATCAATTCAAGGTAAATATATAGATAAAGAAGAGGGTGTAGGCAAATTTAAAAGTAATCTTTACACTATTAAAACCCAGAAAGGAGAGGAAATTAAATTCTGGGGGTCTACTGTGTTGGATAATTTACTGGAGAAAGTACCGCTTTCTTGTGAAGTGAAAATTATTTTTCAGGGTAAAAAGCCATCAAAATCCGGGAAAAATCCCTATAAGGACTATAAGGTGATGTATAAAAAGGATTGATTTTGAAGGTTAAAATTTAAAAATTTCTTTTAAACAAATGAAAATTAAATGTTATTTCCCAATATTCCCTTTATTCAACATCGTGGTAAAGGAAATCGGCCATTGGTAACCATTTATCTTTCCATTCATCAGATATGTGTTTTTGAGTATTTTCTGGTAGTTCCTGAGCCCAGATTTCACGTTGGGCTGGTGGTAAATTGTAGAATTGGAAGGGAATAACCAGATAGTCTGGTGTATAACGTTCCATACTGAATTTTCGATAACTTTCTATCAACTTTATCATTTCATCTTCATCCAGCAGGTTACCAATCTTTTCGACGGTGAGGTATATCTCCTCCACATCTATATGCGGGTGCCAGATGTCATTAATACCAGTTAATGCCTCATTCAACTGTTTTAAAGATGAAATTAGCGAATCACCCTTTAAATCTGGGATTATATCATCGAATTTAATTAAATGCATTCCAATTTGTCCATGCTCTTTATTTAATTTATCAACCGGTAAATCAGGTATTTTATCCCTGAAATACGGAAATACCATTTGAGTTTCAAGATGATGGTGGGCGGTTAGCACTGTTTTAATACACTCAAGATAATCAATAAATCCCCTTTTAGATGTTTCATCAAGCCCATCAGAACTTAAAGATTTACGACAATGCTCAATAGCCACATCCAGAGAACGTGTAATAATATGATGAGTGCAAATCAATCCTATAGCCAGATTAGGTTCATAAACCATAGAAAATCATCCTCCCATAAAATATAATTTTTTTAATTTCTTACTCCCATTTCTAGTCTATTAATTACCTAATCTAATTCCCAATTGGGCTTTCAAAGTAAGATTAAACATTATTTATCTAATTCAAAATACTTAATTTTTTAGGCCGTGTAAAAATGTAACCAGGTGGTTTAAAATGGATGGAAATTTTATAATATTGCAGAACTGAATTTCTCTACTTCCTTCTTCCGCTGGTTCTGTCAAATAACTGAAAAATAGACCTACCAGCTCATTTGGCATTTATCATCCGCATCATCTGATATTAAAACCTCCAATTTTTTTGGACAACGCACCACATATAAGCCCTTGTTGAGCTGTTAATATCCTTGAACTTTTCGTAGCTTGTCATTCATTTACCAAGTGTAAGGTAGAGACGGATTGTAAGAAATTATAAATAGTAAGAAATATATAATTATTCTTCAGTGGTTACCATGATTAAAGTTGAAACTAATATTTACGACAAATTTCAAACCGTAGTTCCTAAAAAAATAAGGGAAACACTGGGATTGACTAAAAATCATATAATTGAATGGACGATAAATGATAAGGGAAAAGTAGAACTGAGTTTCAGAAAAAAAGTCACTGATGATGATGTAATCGGGATGGTATCCTTAAAAGAAAAAACAAATGCCGTTAAGTTAGTGGAAGATTTATACAAAAAAGGGGATAAAAAGAGTTGATATTCATAGATACGAATTTTTTCTTGGGACTTTTTATCAAAACAGATTATTGGTTTACAAGAGCAAGTGAACTCATTAAAGAAATACCTGTAAAAGACAGGATTATATGTCAAGCTGTATTAAATGAAACAATCACTTTATTAGGTATGAAAACAGATATGAGTACCTGTGAAATAGCATATAATTATTTAAGAGATACTTGTACCATATTTAACGAAACGGAAATTAGTAATTATAATACTAAAATAATGAAAACATATTTAGAATTTAATGGTGATTTATCATTTACAGATTGTACTATTGTTGAATCTATGATGCAATTAGGCATAAAAAAGGTAGTAACCTTTGATAAGGACTTTGATAAAGTAAACCGGATAGAAAGAATACATTAGGCTTTTTATCTAGTAACCCGGTGCGTCGGGAATTTAAACTTGCGACACTATGACTCATTATCTAGGCCAGATGGATTATTTAAGAAAATTGTTTATCTCTTTAGTGACCCATTTTTTACATCCTAGAAGAGAGTTAAACGGAAAGTAATCCGTTAAAAAGGAATCAATTCTACTCAATACATCTGAATAGAATTCATAGTATAAATCTTCAATATTATCTGTAATCACATCCATAGAGAAGGGGGATTAATAGAATCAAAATTGAGAAGGGAGTTGGGATTATGATGTTAAAACTTATTAAAAGGAGGAATGGGAGTGAATTTATCCAGGAATTAAAGGATAAATACGGATCAATGGAAAATCTACAGAGGTTAATAAAAAAAGACCCTGACAACCTGTTATACCCCCTTGATTATGACGATTGGTTGTACTATCTGGAACATCCAGATGAGGTTATCGAAACCGAGGATGTTATATTCCTGAAGGATACAGACCTCAAGATGTCGGATCTGGAGCTATTAGATATAATTAAAAAAGAGCACCCCAAATCCATAAGAAATCTATCCCATATATTGAATAAGGACATCAAATCAGTCCAGCCTAAAGTTAGTAAATTAGCTAAAACTGGACTTCTCAAATTGGAACAAGGCCCCAAGAACGCCAAAAAACCTGTAGTCAACTTCAACAGGATAGAAATCGAGATTTAATATCATTAATCAAAATCCATGGTTTTTAAGTATTTTTTGAGGTAAATTATGTGGAAACCATCTAATACTCTAAAACTCCTAACCAAGGGCCAGCTCATACCCCAACTTAAAGAAAGTATCTCCAATGCAGAGCGAAGCATCTTCATAGTAGGCCCCTGGCTCGATGCTTATTTCACCCGTATAATCGTTGATTCTATCACTGATAAATATATTGAGGTTAAGTTCGTGGTCAGAGTAGATGATGGAGTGATAGATGGTAAAACCCTCTCTGCTTTGAACCTGGCAAGAGAGAATCTCAAAAATTTCCAGGCAAAAGCTTTAGAAAACCTCCACTCCAAGGTCATCTTAATCGATGATGAAATCTTCTTCCTGGGCAGTGCCAACTGGTACTGGTACAGTCTTAACGAGGGTGTGGAAGTGGTTGTTATGGGACCTATAGACCAGTTAACTGAACTTGCCCTCGAACTCGATAAATACTGGAATGAGAGTTCTCCTGTCCCTGGGGATTTAATTACCAAACACACCGAATTTAAGCCCAGATATAGAGTTTAAGAGTAGAATAAAAAAATTTAAGTAGATAAAAAAAGGTGCACATACCGGTTAAATTATTCAAATAAGACTTAGTTCATAGTATGATCGAGTGGTGTACCCTCTTCAATCAATCCCACAGTTATATCTTCAAACTCATCCCACAATCCAGGCGCTTCCTCATGGAAACGTTTTGAACGTGGTATGGAAGAAAAATCTACTCCATTTCCAGCATATGTACTGTTGTACTCCCTGTCTTTGGCATCTAAATCCAAAAGTTTAGTATAGATGGATTTCAGCTTCTGCAGACAGTTGTAGAAGGATGATATTTCTATTATCTCCTTGTCGGTGAAGCTCATGGCGAGTAGTGGTGCCTGTTTGCTCCACATCACCTGGTTCCATGATGGCAGGGGCATCTTAATGAGCCGGTGGGCCAGGCCGATTTTTTCCTGGTCTTCATCTCTTTCGTTTTCTTCTGTATCATTTAACTTGTACCAGAACTCTTTAACTAGCTCCATGTTCCTTTCGTTTTCAAGGGAGATCAGGGTCCGGGTTGAATTTTTCTTTCTTCGTCTTCTCTTTCTATCTCTACGCCAGTTACTGAATTCACTGGACGCCAATCCCAGAATGACACCTAAAATTGTGGCCATTATGGGATTATAAGGTATATCAAACGTTATAACGCCCTCCAAATGGTAATTTTTATTTAAAAGTAAAAGTCTTTAAAAATAAATATTCCACTAATAAATTTAGCAAAAAATAATTAAGAATAAGTGAATTACACAATCTTCTACAACTCTATATTGATCAGCATCACATATAAAGCCTATCTTAACAATCAAAAGTATTAAAAAAAATTTTTTTCTGGATTTATGATCAAATCATTTTCCACAACAAAAAAAAATCTAAAATGATCCATCCACTTTTTAAGAACAACAAAATATATTTGTTAAACTGGATAATATTATAATAAGGTGAAATAAGCTGTTATAATATTTAATCATCGGTGTTTAACAAAAAATTATTCTAAAAACTTGAATTTATCTTGAATCGGGTTTTCATCGCTTATTAAAAAAATAATTAACTTGTTAAATTGTCCCTATTTCTGCTTTAATTTTTAAATAATTGATTTAAAAAAAAAAATGAGGTGATATAAATGGGCCATTTTATTAACGTAGGAGATGAGAATTCAACCAGCATAGACCTGTACTACGAGGACCATGGATCAGGTAAACCGGTCATTTTAATCCATGGATGGCCGTTGAACTGTGATTCCTGGGAGAAGCAGGTTCCAGCACTGTTAGATGCAGGTTACCGGGTTATCATGTACGACCGCAGGGGCTTCGGTAGATCGAGTAAGCCTACTGTGGGATACGATTATGATACCTTCGCTGCCGATCTGGATAAGGTTATAAGGGAACTTGATCTCTACGATACCACACTCGTAGGCTTCTCCATGGGCGGAGGTGAAGTAGCACGGTATCTGGGTGTTTATGGATCTAAACGGATAAATAAGGCTGTTTTCATGGGAGCCATAACTCCGTTCCTGTTGAAGACATCTGATAATGAAAAGGGTGTGGATGGTGCTGTTTTTGAGGATTTCCAAAATTCAATAGCTAAAGATCGGCTTGCCTTTCTATCCACTTTCCTCTCAAATTTCTACAACGTAGACGTTTTAAAAGGCAGTAAGGTAAGCGAGGAAGTCGTCACCTCCAGTTGGAATGCTGCTTCGGTAGCTTCACCCCAGGGCACCCTGGATTGTGTAGGAGCCTGGTTAACCGACTTCAGGGAGGATCTAAAAAGTATCGACATCCCGGTACTGGTAATCCATGGAGAACAAGACAGAATAGTCCCTATAGAAAACTCTGGAAAGAACATGCCCCATTTTATTAAAGATTGTAAATTGGTGGAAGTAAAAGACGCCCCACACGGTCTAAACTGGACCCATTCTGAGTACATCAACCCGGAGCTTTTAGACTTTTTAGGATAGTGACTGAATCCTTAAATATTAAATGGGTCTTTCAAAATAAGAATCAGAAAAAACTCTCCCTTTTTTTATTTTAAATTTTCAGAAAAAATAAATACATGTCATTAATAATTCAATGAAGTTAGTACTATTTCTCAGCTTCCCCTTTTTCTATACAATTTCGAGCAATACGAAGTAATCTAGTAAGTTCCATTCCTATTGCGCCTTTTTTCATCATGCCAAAGTCTTCGAAAGCCTTTTTTTCCAGAAATTCTGCTACATCAGAGGGTACTGATCCGCGTACTAAAATTTTCTCGGCTTTCAACCATTCACTCTCGAATTTTCTAAGTTCTGGTGTTTCTCTTGGCATGAAGATTTTTATCCCTGTCGCCATTTTTATATTTTTATATATTGCACTGATTATATTCTGCTTTATGGCATTAGAGCAATATATTTATATAGCAGGACAATGCTATGTAGTAACAGGGTAACAAGAGCAGAAATAGATGCTTATAATGGCTGGATTTTATATGTGTAGATTTAAAGCGGTGAATATATTAACTCTTCTACTTCCAGGAGGGGATGGAACCATTAACATCATTAAAAAACTGGATACCTTACCCCCAGATTTTGATGACCTGCCCTGGATCCATGAAAGATCCGATAAGAAATACTCCGGTCACCTGGAAATACGGGACACTGTGATCTTACTCATTGAAATGGCCGGTTTTCAAGAAATATACCAGATAAGCTGTGAAATGGTGGAAAGTGAAGGTAAAACAGATATTTTTGTTGTTACTCTAAGTAGGGGTTACAATTAAAATTACCCCATTCTATTTTTTTTCTTTAGAGTTTGATAGATTAACATCAAATAATTTAAGAATCCATATTACCAATTGCTTCTTTTTGTACGGATACAGGATGGTTAACTTTAATAAAATAGAAATAGAAAACTATCCAAATATATACATACAATCAGATAAGAACTCATTTTTTCGAGGTTTATCTATCATGTTACATGGAATCATAGACATCGGCTCCAACACCATCAGATTAAATGTTTACCGTGTAGAAGATGAGAAAGTAAACGTGGTGGTTTCCAAAAAGGAAATCCTGGGCCTGATCTCATATGTTAAGAAGGGAAAGTTAACTGCTAAGGGAGTTAAAAAATTAGTAGCTGACCTGAAGGAGATGAAGGACCTCCTGGATCTGTTGAAGATAGAAAGTTACCATTTCTTCGCCACCGCATCCCTTAGAAACATCAAAAACAGTGTAGAAGTCACCCAGGTCATTAGAGACCGGGTTGGTATAGAAGTTGACGTCTTATCCGGTGAGGAGGAGGGTGAGTTGAGTTTCTACGGATCATTGGCCACCATAAAGGAGGATGATGGAATCCTGATTGATCTGGGAGGGGGCAGTGTGGAGCTGGTCCTTTTCCAGGATAAAAAGATAACAGAAAAGCGCAGCATACCGGTGGGATCCTTGAAGATGTTCGATGAATACGTCTCCCAGATGATACCCACCAGGGAGGAAGCTGAGCAGATCAAAGAAAGGGTACACCATGAACTGGAGAAAACCGGCCTTAAAGAGACGATCCCCTACATGTGTGGTGTGGGGGGAGCTCTCCGGGCGGTTAAACACTTACTGGTTGATCTGGATTTGAAGAAGCCTAAAGAGGATCTGATGGATGTTAAACTCCTGAAGCAGCTGGAAGCAGAGTTAAAACACAATGATAAGCCCACTTACAACAAGATATTACATGTTAAACCGGCCAGGATCCATACCCTAGTCCCTGCCTTGCTCATCACCGATGAACTCACCTCTTACTTTGGATGTGAAAAATTACAGGTCAGCAAATACAGTATCAGAGAAGGCTACCTGTACCGGAAGGTGTTGAAGTAGACATGCCCCAAACAGACTACAGTTTCACCCAGAACCGGGAGTTGTCCTGGCTCAAGTTCAACCTCCGCGTGTTAGAAGAAGCAGAAGACGATTCCGTCCCTTTACTTGAACAATTGAAGTATATATCTATCTTCACCAGTAACCTGGACGAATTTTACATGGTACGCTGCGGTAGCCTCTACGATTTATCCCTCATCGATGAGGATTACGTGGACAACAAGACGGGCTGGGATGCCCAGGAGCAGCTCGATGCTATCTACAAGAGGACCACCCATCTCTACAAAATAAGGGATGAAGTATACGAAAGTGTTAACTCTAAACTCAGGGAGAAGGGCATATTTGAACTGGATTTCGAGGATATGACCAAAGGCGAGGTCAAGTACTTCAAGGATTACTTCCTGAACTACGTCTTCCCGGTACTCTCCCCCCAGATAATCGATGTGCAGCACCCCTTCCCCCACCTCGCGAACAAGTCCCGTTACGTCATGCTCATCCTGGAAAGTAAGGGCGAAACCCTGTTTGGACTCATCAACATTCCCCGATCTTTACCTTCCATCGTCTATTCGCCTGAGGATAAGCTGCGCTATATCTTAATGGAGAAGATCGTCCACCAGTACGTGGATAAGGTCTTCAGCAACTACCAGGTGCTGTTTAAGACCATACTCTCGGTTACCAGAAACGCGGATATCACCCTCTCCAACGACCAGATCGATGAGGATGAGGATTACCGGGGTGCCATGACCAAGATCTTAAAGAAGAGAACCCGCCTAGCCCCTATCAGATTGGAATTCTATCGGGACTCCCATAAGAAGTTGACCAAATTCCTGCGTAAACAGTTGAATCTCAAGGAAAACCAGGTGCAAGTCTCCCATACACCACTGGACATGGCCTATGTGTATAAATTATACGAGCACATAGAGAAGGCGGATGCGTTAAAATTCCATACCATAACTTTCAACCCCTACTATCCCCGGACACCCCAGATTATAGAACCAGGGGAGATCCTTCCCCAGCTCAGGGAGAGGGATATTTTACTCTCCTATCCCTACGACTCCTTCGATCCTTTCCTGAAATTTTTAAAGGAGGCAGCCAACGACGAATACGTGGTGTCGGTTCAAATCGCCATCTACCGGCTGGCCCAGTCCTCCTCGGTGATAAAATATTTACGGGAAGCCCGGGAAAATGGGAAGGATGTGACGGTGTTAATCGAGCTTCGAGCCCGTTTTGATGAGGAGAGAAACATACACTACGCCAGTATGCTCGAAGAAGCTGGCTGCCGGGTCCAGTACGGCTTTGAAATGTATAAGGTCCACTCCAAGATCTGTCTGGTCACCAGGAAGGAGGGGAGGGATATTCAGTACTTCACCCAGCTGGGTACCGGTAACTACAACGAAAAAACAGCCAGGCTCTACACGGATATGAGTTTTTTAACCAGCAGGAACGACATCGGAGAAGACGCCATGCTTTACTTTAAGAACATGTCTATTTCCAATATTAATGGGGAATATGACCGGTTACTGGTGGCGCCCTTTAAGTTTAAATCCAGGCTCATCAGGATGATGGAAGAGCAGATTGAAGAGGCGGAGAAGGGTCGTCCGGCCAGTATCATCATGAAGATGAACTCCCTCACCGACCGGGAGATGATCGACATGCTCTCTAAAGCGTCAAACGCCGGTGTAGAAATTAAGTTGATAATCAGGGGTATCTGCTGTATAATACCCGGGTTACCGGGTAAAACGGAAAATATTGAAGTTACCAGTATCGTGGGCCGGTTCCTGGAGCACCACCGGATATACTGTTTTGGAACAGGAGAGGACGCTAAAATTTATCTCTCCAGCGGGGATTTAATGACCAGGAACACTGAGAAACGGGTTGAAATTGCCTTCCCTGTTGATGATTCCGGCCTTAAAGATGAGATCAGGAATATGATGGAGGTCATGCTCAACGACAATGTAAAAGCCAGGAAGATCAATACTGAGGGTGACTATGAGCGGATTACCCGTGAAGGTGAGAAGGTCGATGCTCAAAGGTGCCTGATGCAGAGGGATTACTCGGTTAGCCCTCCTTAACTTAAAAAATTTCTACAACTTAATATTTTGTTCGAAAAGTATGAATATTCTATAAAACGACCAAATATAAGCTAGCATGAACATTTTAAGTATTTAAAGTATGAAATTATTTTATTTCTTTTTCTAAATACTCAATTAAATGAATAATACCAATAGGTTTATGAGGGTAAACATTTCCATCTTTATGGATGTGATGTGGAAATGTTTCGATTTTTCTATGGTGAGGTGCGTTATCCCATCTTCTTATAAGTTTTCCATTTTTATCTTGCCAGTGAACCCGGTATTTTTCTATTTTTATGTTTTCATTAACAGTTACATAAAGGAATATTTCTAACTGATCGTTATTTTTTAAAACGGCATCAATCCGAATATATCCCTCCAATTCCTTTTTAATTTCTCTTTTGATAGAAAATGAGTTTATTACGGGAGATATTATCAAAGCTGCATTAACTTTGGAAAAATATTCCCCAATCAAAGTTATGCACCTTTAAGGATATTATATCTCTTTTTTATTCTTTCACGCATATCTAATAGAGATGACCATTCCATACAATCTAAATTATCGCCTAATTTTCCAGATTCAAACATGGAGAAGAACTCTTCATTTTTCATTTTATATTTCTTTTCAAATACAGATAATTGGGTGTTTATTTCTTTCAGATCCCTCTCTAACTCTTCAATTTTATATCTGGTTAATTTATTTATTGTTAAAAGTAAAACTTCATCTTTATCACCTAGACGGGCTAATTCCTCTAGGTTCTTGATTTTGTAAATCACGTCTGCCACTTTAATCACTGATATTAATTTTGTACCACATTAAAATATAATTTGCTATGAAACGATAAACCAATAATGTTTCTCATATCAAATTGAATACAAATTAGATAGATATGCGAGTATAAATTCTATAAAATTAATAGATAAGTTGAGGTTTTTTGATAAAAATCATTAAGGGCTGGTTAAACAAAAAAAAGAGAAAAGTAAGAATCCAAAAAAATAAATGAATCTTATAAACTTGAAATTTACTTTAAGTTGTAATTTTTTATTAGATAATACTTATTCCACCACGTCGGCGAAGCCGAAGTTTCTGCGGGTGGTGTTTATCCTTATTTTTACTTCATCGCCTACTTTGGCGCCTGATACAAAAATCACAAATCCATCGATACGGCAGATTCCGTCTCCGTCACGGCCAGTATCTTCAATTTTAACATCGTATTCGTCTCCTTCATTTACAGGAGAGTTACTTCTTCTTTCATTGTTGTAGTCATTTCCAAACAAATTAATCACTTTCCAAAATTGGGGCCTAAAATAAAAAATAAATTTAAGCCTTACATCCCTATTGGCTTTAATCGCTTATAAAGGGATGTGCTAAAACACATGAAATCGGAAATTTTACTGGTAAAATTTAGTTTACAGTTATACTTTCTATATAAAATGGGCAAAAAAATAACAAGTTCGTGATCTCTGAACATTTTTCAATAGTGAATGAGTTAGATTGGTGCTTCCAGGCTGCTGGAGTGAAAATTTCATCTTTAATCAGTTTTTGTCATTCCAGGATAACAGAAATACATTTAAATCCTTTCTGTAATCCCAAATAACAAATGATAGAACTAACTAAAAATTTAAATTACAGAATTTAACAGGACCCTTCCAGAATAATTCCTTCTTTAACTGCCTGGTTTACTATTCCAATTTGGTTCTTTTTCTTATGGAATTCTTCAGGTGTGTAGGGAAGAATATCCACATCCCAATTGTAGTCCCAAAACTCTAAAAGTTTGTATATTCGTTCTAGAAAATGGACTCCTTGGAAGGATTCGCTTACAATTAAAAGGTCATAGTCACTTGCCTTTAAATGTTCATCACGAGCCCGGCTACCGAATAATAGGATCAATTCTGGGTTGAATTTCTTTTTAACCTGAACTAAAAAGTTTTCTATTTCTTCAGCTCCTTTTTCACCCATTTTAATACCTTCTCAGCAAATCCAATTTTTTCTAATGCGATTTCTTCATCGTAAAGTTCATATGGAACGCCATCTGCAACATCAGGGTATCTGGTTAAGACAAAATCCGGGTTGAGCTTTCTTAAACTGTGATAAAACTCGTTAGGAATCCCTACTTCTCTACCAAGATGCAATAACGAAGGAGTCTTTCCTGGTGTATCCCTTAATCTATGGATATAAAGGGCCTTTAATGCTTTTCAGTGGCTTGTTATGATAGAAAAGCACTGACATAGAAACTTTCTATATCAAGATTCTTTTTTGCGATTTCAAGATCTTTAAGAGCTTGCTCCCACCAGTTAATAGCTTCTTCTCTCATTTTACCTTAAATATAATCTATTCTTTATTATATTAAAATGGTATCAAAACATTAAATTTTTAATTCCGTATCTGAAGTTTCCCATTTTAAATACTCCAAGAGTGTCATCTTTCAGTTAAAACCTTCTTCGCATAAATGAAGACCATCTCAACGGAGTACAAGATATAATAGAGGGGATACATTTTTTTATGCTTCCTTACCAGGGTGAAGTGGCTTCGGACGGTGTTTTTAAACCGTTTGAAGTAGTTGTCGAATTTCTTATAGCGGGAAAGACTTATCTTGTGCCAGATCTCGGCTGCAGGTGCGAGATAAATCTTATAACCTTCCTCTTTAACCCGTAAACACAGGTCTATATCTTCTGCCCCGAAGAAAAAATCCTTACCTAAATAGGGGTCTTTCAGGTCCGCCCTCATAAGTAAAGAAGCGCCGGTTACCCAGTCCAGTTCTATTGGTTCTTCGGTTTCTATTTTATCCATCATGTAATTATACCCTGGGTAGATCCACCAGTTTATGTATCCTCCCAGTGCGGTCTGCACATCCTGCCTGCCCTGGTAGTCATAAAAATAAATTTTCGGACCGACAACCCCTATACCCTGGTCTGCATCTATTACCCTCACCATCTCGTCCAGATACTTCTCCTCTACCACGATGTCGTTGTTTAAAATCTCAATATAATCTGGTTTTAAATATTTCAGGGCGAATTCTATCCCCACGTTGTTTCCCTCTGCAAAGCCGTAGTTCTTATCATTTTTTATGATGAACAACTTCCTGCCCCAGGGTTCTTCTAAACCCAATCCAGCATAGTTGTCTTTTTCTAATTCTAGGTAGTCCAATGGTTTATTATCCTGGTTGAACTCGAAGAAATCTGATCCTGTCTCTAATTCTCCCTGGACATACTTCCCTATCTTTTCTACTGAATCATCATCTGAGCCATTGTCCACCAGGATGATGTTATAATTGGTGTAGCTGATTCTGTAGAGGGATTCCAGGCATTCTATGGTGTCTTTCCAGTTGTTCCAGTTGAGTACTATGATTGACACTTCGGGCTGCATATATAAACTCCTTATTAAATATTAGGTGGTTTATTTAATATAAACTAGTTTAACGGATTTTTTTTACATCCCCAATAATAAAATCTGTTTTCGTTTATTCCCTTAACTATTTCGTTATAGAGACGTTTAACGAAGTAAAATAAATCATATATGCCTATTAATTTAACATGTCATTTTGAAGTTTTCCAACCTCAGGGAGTTTCCAACTGCAAAAAATGGTCTTTTAAATAATCCTTTATAAGTGAGATTCTGAATTTGTGCATAATTTGTGCATAATCATATATACTAACCTCAACACATTAATGTTAGTGGGAGGTAAGGTCTAATTTTTATTAGCTGCCCCAAAATCCATAACTACCTCTATTTTGGATTACCTTACCTCCTTCCACGCATCTTATTTAAAAGTTACTAATTTTTATGATTTACACTGAATAGATACATCTTATTTTTAATTTTATCAGGACTGTAACAACATCCATAATAGATTTTTTAGAAATCCCAGTTACGATGTTATTTAATATTAGCCTCCATGCTTTATGTGACATTCATAAAAAAAGGATTAAATTTTGTGAAGATTAAAAAGAAGTGATCCTTACCTTCTGATTTAACTAAAAATCATATAGTAAAGTATTTATTTAACTTATTTGAGATAATAATTTAATTCAGTTAGTACTGAGTAAAATTCATAAGTACTGAATAAAAAAGGGGGTTATAATATGAAGTGTCCGGAATGTGGTACAGAAAATCCGGAAGGAGCTGAATTTTGCAGTGAATGTGGAACTAAAATGCCAGCTTCCCAACCAAGTACCGAAGAGACCAAACCTGTAGAAACTAAAAAAAGAGTAACCTCTCCTCCGCCCCAGAGCAAGGGATCGGGGATTGGTACAAAGGCTATTTTGATAATTATTGTAGCGATTGTTGTGATAGGGGCGGCTGCAGCGTTTTTCCTGTTGCCATCAATTTTCAATGCCTCACCCCAGGCAGCCACGGTTCTAGTAGCACCAGCAGTATCTGGAGCTGCTACAATTACCTTAGATGGACAACAAATCCCAGTTACCGTTGATTATTACGATAAACCTTTTGGTACAGGCTCTGGATTCATCGTGGATCAAGAGGGATACATCGTAACTGCTGCTCATGTGGTTGCTGATCCCATTGATCTGTCATACAAGCAAAACATCAGGAAGATGGAAGACAAGGATATTAAGTGGTATGTGGCTCAGGCTACACTTATTCTTTATATGCAACAATATGAACCAGAAAATCTTGGACAACTTACCTATGAGGATCTAAATACACTAACCGATGCAGCCTATACCACAGGTGTTGTTACAGTAGAAAAGGCCAACTATGATATATACATCATTGGACCCGCTTTCCCAAACAGTTCGACTGGTGAAGAAAATTACTTAGCCCAAATAATTGATTTCGCAGCCACAGACAACCAGGAAAAGGATTTAGCTCTCCTTAAGATTGAAAAACCTCCAGCAAACCTTCCGACAGTGTCTATAAGTGATCAAAAACCTGTAACTGGTGATGATATCGAAATCTTCGGTTATCCTAAAGAACAGCTGGATTTCACCGAATATATAGCATCTGCAGGAAATCAAAAACAGTTTTTAGAAAGTGTGGCTAACGCCACATTAACTAAAGGTACAGTTAGTGGTGAGAGAACCAGTCCTAAAGGAACGACTTACTTCCAAACGGACGCCGCAGTTAACCATGGTAACAGTGGAGGTCCCGTTATAAATGCAAACAACGAGGTTATAGGAGTTCTGGTTCTTGGAGCAGGTAACACTGGGAATTACAATTTCTTCCTTTCATCAGACTATATCATTGATTTACTGAAGAAAAATGGAATTGACACTTAACTCCATTTTTTTTTATTTTCTTTTTTTTGATTTGAAATTAAACAAGGATTTCTTTTTACTGGTAATTTTTACCGATTAAAATTTTTAGATGAAACCTGTTTCCTGAACTATTTTCTAAATAAAATTTTAAAAAAAAGTATAGTTACTAGAAATCACCCTATTTTATATGTTTAGTGTATATCTGCCAGAGAAAATAGTTACATTTCTACGATTTTTGATTTTCTGGTAAAATGTGGAAATGGATTTATAAGATCCTAACCATAAGAATTGGACTTTAGATGAAAAATTAGAAAACAAAATTTTCTAAAAATTAATCCTGGAACTTGTAAGTCGAGCCATGGAGAAATTTCTCAGTTAGATCAAAAATTTATGTAAACCCAGATCAAAAATTTTAATTCCAAAAGATAACTATCAAAGTTTGAAAATTTAAAAAATCCATGAAAAGAATTAAAAATCCATGTATAATATTTAATAAAAAATCTAAAAGATGAAAATTTCTAAACTATGAAAATTTTATAGAACAAAAGAGTAGGGTATTATCCCATCCACCCACTGGTTATGATTTATTTTCGAATATTTATTAAGGGTAGGGAACCTTGGCTTCCAGAGATTGGAGGTGTGTTGTAGGAGGGAAAAAATGGACTATAAAATAAGCCCTCTCTGGAAGCCGTCCCTAGATTTCAACTGAAAATAAGCTCTTTTGCTGAAATCTTATTTTAAGTAGGGGGTGTTGGTGTGCATACTACACACCTATATCATATGATCAAGTTCATCATATATAAAAGTTTCGTTTCAAGTGTAATATTTTATAACTATAGTGAATATTCTTTTTCCTCTAAAAAGGTATTATTCTTAGTTAATACTTGCTATAAAAAGAAGGGGGGGTGAGGTGTGCATAACACACACCTACCTATACTAACGCTATCATAATATATAAAATTTGCGGTTGAAAAAACTTTTATCTTTAAGGTTAAGTTTTAATGATTAATCTTATCAATCAGTTTTTTAAAACATCCCAATTCATACTCTAAGACATTTTTATCATCCAATAATTCAAAATCATAGTAAAATAGCCATAAAGGACCCCTGACAACGGTTCTTCTATCACCATCTTTATTTAATATATCACTGGCCTGTTTATCATGGACCAGGGCTCCGCCAGGTATGATGACTTTCTTTTTTATCATGGAAAGATCCACAGATTCCAGGTCATCGTGGGTTATCAAATCCCCAATTTCTTTATCCACTTTAACCACATTCACCTTGTCTGCAGCGATTTTACTGAAAATTTTATGCAAGGGTTTATATGATAATTGGCTGGTTATAATAGTTGCTTCCCTGGTTACTTCTGGTAATCTATCCAAATATTTCCAGTTATTTTCCTGGCTTAAGATGTAAGGGGCATTTTTTTCTGGATCAAAAAAAGGAGCACCCAATACTCTGAATGAAAACTCCCTGGAAACCTTTTCCACAAGTTTCTGGAATTGTTCATAAGGTTGTGTAGTTACCCCCTCAAGCACAGCCTGATCATTATAGATCAAACCTTCACTTTTAAAATTGGCAAACCTGGTCATCAGAAATGTTTTAACTCCCCAATCTTCCAGTATACTGCAGGTTTTAAATATATCATCCTCATTTATTACTCCAGGGATTACAACAGTGGATGCATTTACGTCGATACCTTCACAGAATATTTTTAAAGCCTTGAATGACTCTTCAGGACTTTTATCTCCCATCCACTTACTTCTTATTTGGGGATTCATGGATACTATTGAAAAATTCACCTCTTCAACTCCCAAGGAAATCAGTTCCCCTGCTAAATTGCCATCCTTTATACCCTTACCACTGGTGTATCCCAGATGGGTGTGGAGTCCCCAGTCCTTTAAGGTGGTTAAAAGTTCATTAAGCTCTGGATAAAAGATTATATCTGCCCAGCTGGCGGTTACCACTTTAAGATCCTTATAGTTAAGATTACCCAGTAGTGTCTGCCATCGCAGAAGATTTTCTATATCTCCTAATACTTTGGGTAAAGGTCTAAAACCTGTTTGTATATCATTTATTACTTCTCTACAATGGCTGCAACCGACCTGATCTGGTGGGCAATACTGGCATCCTATTTTAAGTGAATCTAAATTCTTGTAATCCACACTTTTAAAATAGCAGAATTTACAGAATCCGCCACAATCCTTTCCAGGGGTGCCTCCCACCACGGCATTTAACATCATAATTTATGATCCTCACAGATCCATCTGTTTAATTTAACGGTTGCATATTACCGATGTAATGGTAATTGAATTTATTTTATGGAGACAAAAACCATTAAATCGTGACAGAATTCCTAGAGTTATATTTTGTCAATGTATGATATTTCTACAAAGGGTATAAATAATGCTCTATTCACTTAATTCTGGCTTTAGAAAATTATAAATATAAAAAGATATCAATAATAATTAAAAAATTATTAATAAATTGGGGGTGATTTAGATGGAAGGATCAGAGTATAATGAGGGATATAAAGACGCACGGGAAGATTTCATTAATGGAAAACTTTCAACACTCTTTACAGATGTGGAAAAATCTGAATCGTACCGTGACGGCTATCTCTCTGCCAGAGATGATCTGAAAAATTTAATGAAACAGGAAATGCCACCTGAGATTCGAAAACAGATGGAAGAAAAAGAAGTTCAAGCATATTGGCCATTACCATGGTAATTTATTATTATAAATGAATTTTAGTGTACTGATGTAAACCTTAAATTAGAAGATTTATCTTATCTATTAAATCTTTGAAGGATTTTAATTCATATTCTATTAACTCTTCTACGTTAAAATCAACGCTCTCATAGTAAGGGTGGGTTAAAACGTAAGGACCTCTCTTGATTTTCCTGTGGGTGCCGTCTTTATCTAGAATTTTCCGGGCTTGTTCATCATGAACTAAAGCTCCACTGGGAAGAACTACATTCTTTTTAACTTCAGAAAGATCTAGGGATTGTAAATCTTCATGAGTTATTAAATCAGCTATTTCCTTATCCACACCTATCACGTTGACCAGATCTGACTCATCAACCAGTTCAAAGAATTTCCTCAGGAACGGTGCGGTTAAACTGCTGGTTATAACAGTGGCCTCCATTTTAATTTGGGGTAATTCTTCTAAATATCTTCTGTTTTTCTTTTCTAAGATGGCGAAGGGGAAATCCTTTTCAGGGTCGTAGAAAGGGAAGGCCAGTACTCTAAAGGAGAATTCGTCGGAAACTTTCCTAACCAGTTCCTGGAATTCTTCATAGGCATGGGTTTTTATTCCTTTCAATATGGGGCGTTCATCGTTTAATATTAATCCTTGACTTTTAAAGTTGGCAAATCTCCTTAAAACAAAGGATTTCACACCCCACTCTTCCAGATCACCACATGTTTGGAACAACTGTTCTTCGTCATTTACATCGGGAATGATCACTAACGATGCGTTAACATCTATATTTTCACAGAATAGTTTTAGGGATTTAACAGCCTCCTCCGGATTTTTGTCCCTCATCCATTTCCTTCTGAGTTCTGGGTCGGTGGAGAACACCGAAAAACTCAGTTCATCAAGTCCCTGGGAAATAAGTTCCTGGGCAAAACTTTCATCTTTAATAGCTTTTCCACTGGTGTAACCCAGATGCAGGGGCAAATTTGATGCTTTTATAATTGATACCAGCTCTGTAAGTTGGGGATAATAAAATATGTCAGCCCCAGCACCAATCACGACTTTAAGGTTTCCATTAAGTGCGTCCCATGATTTCTGTATTAATTTGTTCTCCAGATCCATGAAAACCTTGGGAAGTGGTTTAAAATCATTGTTCACCCTGTTGATCAATGTTTGACATTTTTTGCAGCCTATTTGACCAGGAGGACAATTAATACAGCCTATCTTCAACGCCTTTAAATTGTTAAAATCTACATTTTTATAGAAACAGAACTTGCAGAAACCACCACAATCTAATCCTGGTCTTCCTCCAACATCTGTATATATTTCCATGGTCAATTTTCCTTTAGATTATTTTAATCAATTCAATGAATATGGGCTAATTTAAAGCTTTTTAATTAGAGATTAGGCTAAAACTTCTCAATATATATTAAAAAATTCTTTAAAGACTTTAATTTCCTGTAAAAACTGTTCTTTAGTTATTTCTCTTCTGGCAAACTTTTTTCGGACACCATCATAATTTGAAATTACATTCATTTCAGTTATATAAAAAGTGGTAAAGTATTGATAATCGGTAGGTGAAGCTAAATCACCATTTCCCCAGTATTTTTTATCCATCACAACAGATTCTAAACGTTTTTTTGCATTTCTTTGCATTATTAGAGTTTCCTCATCGATTTGAACAATTAACTCCTCTGCAGGCACCCCCTTGTCAACCTGATCGATTAATTGTGCATCAAAATCAGAATCGCTGTATAGGATGATGGATAAAGTAACCACTAAAATGATTAAACCACCAAGGATCCCTAGAAGTGCTCTTTTACCCAAATAAACTCCCTCACTTAGAGCCTTCAAATTATCAATTAAATACAATATATATTACTATTTTGAATTTTCTTCATCATCAAATAAAACAGACTCATTTCCCATGAATTCTTTTAGGTCCTCAATTAATTCCTCCATTGAAGCGTATCGGTCTTCTTTATTCTTGTTCAGGCACTTCATGATAATGTCATTTACCGGCCGTGCATTTGCATTAATTTTTACAGGAGGCACGGGTTTTTTAGTTAACGTAGAGGTGTAAATCTGAAAAACATCACCTTTAAAGGGCAGTTTACCCGTTAGAAGCGCGTAAAATACAGTTCCCAATTGATAAATATCTGTTCTCTCATCTGCTTTCCCAAAATCCCGAGATATCTGTTCTGGAGCAGCATAAGAAGGTGTGGCGCCTGATAAACTCAAAGACTCCTCAGTTTTTAGTTTACTCAACCCCCAATCGGAGATCTTATACGTACCATCTTTTATCAGGATGTTGGAAAATTTCACATCCCCATGAATGATATGCCTATTATGAGCGTACTGTAACCCTTTAGCCACCTCATAAATAATGCTAACGGATTCTTTTAATGGTTTCATCTTCTTTTCCAGCATATAATCACAGAATTCTGTTTCAATGTACGGAATTGGTAATATCTTGAAATCATAGAGTTTTACTATGTTAGGATGATCCAAATGACTCCAATTGGATACTTCTGTGATAAATGTTCTCTCAGCCCTTTTATCAAAGGTTTTGGGTATTTTTATGGCCACGTTCTGCCCTTTTTTATTCACTGCTTTAAAAACCCGGCCAAAACCTCCCTCTCCAAGATAATCTAAATCAGTATATATTGTTCTAAACTCATAGAGCAAAGCATTGGCAGATAATTTCTCAAGGCGGTCAAATTCTTTGCCTTCAATGATAAGGTATGGCCCATAACTCCTGTGGAGCCATAAATTGATCGCGAGAGGGATCAAAAGAATCAAGCTGCCTACAGTGAATATCTGCATATAGGGAAAGCTAAATATATCCCCCATTAAAATGGTTAGACCAGCGAAAAGAAGGAGGATAACGATGTTAAAGAAGTTATATTTTACCGGGAGAACCTGATGGGCGATGATATTATATAATATCACTCCTAAAAAGAATAAAAATAGGGCACCAGTAGTGATCAATACATAACCCAAATTAGGATCATATGCCGCAAACTGTGCAATATCAAAAAGATAGAAGTTAATGGGTATAAACAAAAGTCCGGCTAAAATCATAAAAATTGCGTTTACTACGATTAGAGATCTGAATTTCCAGTTCTTGATGGTTTCAATTTTTGTTTGAGAATCATCCCAATTTTTATCACGTCTGGCTTTAAATATTAGACCTAAAATTAGAACTAAGGCTAAAAGACCCATTCCTATAATTCGATACCATAAATCCCCAATGTTATACGGAATCATATCTACAGGTTGGTAGGTGGAAGGTACTGGGCGATTTGCCAACCAATTTATAGCATTTAATCCCAATTTCCATCCATTCCCTCTGTAAAAAAATGAATTAGCAAAGGTACCCGCAGCACCCATGAAAACGACCTTTCCTTCACCGTAATTCATTTCAGAAATTACTGGAAGGGGTCCACCTTGTTCATTAGGATCCTTTTGAAAATTACTCCAAGTGTATCCTTGGGAAGTGGTATATCCTTGATCACCCCATGAATCAGCGTCTGTATATGCAACAACAGTAGAATTCCCAGGATCTTTAATATAAGTGCCCATGAGATGATAGAAACTGGAAACGTTATTGGTTACTGGATTTGGCCTAATGTCATTTACAGCAACAAAATTGGAAAAAAAGATATAGTGCTGAGTATCGGTTACTATTTCATTATTTGCAAAGGATACTCCAAAGCTCTTGGCGATTTTATTAAATGCAAAATTCTGATCACCATCTATATCTCCCCAGTTGATTCCCACTAAATACAATCCACCACCTTTATTTACAAATTCTTTAATAGCATTAACTTCATCATCGGTATAATTACGAAAGGAACCCATCAATACTAACACATCGTATCCTTTAAGTTTTTCTGAGGTTATAGGTTTATCGGTTATTCTGGAGATACTATAACCATTTGATTCAAGCAATGCAGCAAAACCTGATGATCCATAAGTTCCTATGTTATAAATGGTAAAAAATTTCCCATAATCCGGTCCAGTTTCGTCAAATAAAATCTTAGGTTTATTATCTTGCGCAAAAACGGTGTTTAAAGATAGAATAAGTAAAAAACCTAATAAAATGATTATTAAAAAAATTTTAAACGATTTAATTTTAAAGTCCAAATTTCTCACCCACTCAAATATATTAACTATTGATGATTATTAAGTAGATAAGTCAAGAGGATTTAATGTCTGATTTGAAGTTAAAAATTCATTTATCTCTATTAATTGCATTCACTCATTGTTCCCCCTGCTACAATGTTAGAATTAATAATTGGAGTGCTTCTTAAGTTACCAAGGCCAAGGCCATTGTGGTTGAGCCCCTTCTTCTTCCATTTGCTTCCTGATCTCAGGTGGTACTTTAAGTAGCATCATCTTTTTTACATCTTTCATAGCTGCTTTATAACCATCCTTATATCCAGATTTATACCCTTCTGTAAAGAGTTTCATGTTCTCTTTATCGAGTAAATCTTTTTCTGCGTCTTTATATCCTTTGTTATATTCTTTACTTCTTTTTCCTTCTTCCATTAAAAATCCCCCCTTTGAGGTGTTCATTATTTTATTTATTATGTTTAAGTTTTCCTATGAAATTCTTAAATCTTTCTATTTAATCATGGGTTAATTAAATCTTATATAACAGATATGTTAGAATATCTATGACATTCCATTATAAAAAAAATTATATAATTACAGGAATACAAGATAAACAAGGAAAAAATAAATTCATATACGGGGGTTCTAGGTTTGTTTCCTAAAGAAAAGGATGAAATATGTCAGGAAAGACATCTTCATCCCTCAGTTTATAAAAAAATAAGAAAAACCAGAGATCTGATCCAGAAAGGATTAGATCCGGAAGAATTTCCTGATAAAGGTGGACTGGATCTTAGAACCTTCGAAGCTCTTAAAAAGAGGCGGCAGGATCAGAAACAGACCATGGTGAATCGTGAACAGAAATTAGTTTCCCAGTATGGTTCTCTAGAGGCTGCCCCTCTTACAGTAGGGCCTTGCAGGAAGATAGATCCGGTCATTGGTACCAGAAACGTTCTGGTTCTTTTAACTGAATTTAATGATGTGAAGCATGCCCATGATCCCAGGGAATTTGAGGATCTGCTTTTTTCTAAAGGTTCCCATAAGAGTATGAGGGATTACTACCTGGAAGCATCCTGGAATCAGCTGGATATAACTGGCAAAGTTAATGAGGAGTGGTACTCTGCAGCTGGTAATAGGGCAGATTATGCTGATAAAGTTCCGGTAAACAGACACTATCCCCTGGCCCGGAAACTAGTTAAAGAAACCATTCTCCAAGCTAAAAATGAAGGTAAGATCGATTTTACACCCTTTGCCAGTGCTGGTAAAATCGATATGTTGATCGTGGTTTACGCTGGTAAAGGTCTGGATACTGGTCTGGATATAAACTATATCAGACCCCATCAGGATCGACTAGAGGAACCACTGGAAGTGCAGAATGGTATATGGGCTGATAGATATTGTCTGGTTTCTGAACTCCCCTTTGATGATATTGGCTGTTATTGTCATGAAGTAGGCCATTTACTGGGATTGCCCGATCTTTATAAGGAAGGCTATTCTCCAGTGGTGGGAAGCTGGTGTTTAATGGGTATTGGAGACCATCTAGATAATGGTAGAACACCCGCCCATCCCAGTGCCTGGTGTAAGATACATCTGGGTTGGAGGGAACCCGAACTTATAGAGAAACCACCCGAGATCCAGGATATACCAGCGGTTTTAGATGGTGATGGAGTTATCTATAAACTGGAAGTTCAGGGTTCAGGTGGAAGGGAGTATTTCCTCCTGGAAAATCGGCAGCAAAAAGGATTTGATCGGTATTTACCAGGAAACGGTCTGTTGATATGGCATGTTGATGAAAGTAGATGTGTGTACCAGGCACCGAACTCGGATCCTGAACACTTCTTTTTAACCTTGGAACAATCTGATGGGAAAAATGAATTACAGAGGGATATGACAGTTCTAATTAAAGAAAAAGGAGTGGAAGTAGCCCAGAAAGAACTTACAGGGGATGATGGTGATGCTTTCCCAGGGGTAACAGTTAACAGAAATTTCGACGACAAATCCAACCCTAATAGTAATTCCTATAATGGTGCTAAATCACTAGTAGGGATAAACTCCATAAGCGATTCTGATGAAGTCATGAAGGCCCATATGGGAGTTCAAACCCGATCAATAGATGAATCACTTGAAACACCGGCCGATACAATAGAGTCAAGTGCAGATGAAACTGATAAACTAGTTCTCCAGAACTTCATAGATCTGATGACCAAAGAAGAAGATAAAGACCCATATGATGAAGGATATGAAGCAGGCAAACTAGATATAATTGAAGAAGAAAAAAATAAACCTGATTTGAATCTATTCAAAAAGGGTTACCGGCGAGGATTCAGTCAAGGTTACATCGATGCCTGGGAAAAATTTAGAACCACCAAATAACGATTATTCCAAGTACCTAACCATCTTCAACAGGTCTTTACTCCCCTTAATATCTTTTTCCAGATCCAGCTCCACATAGGCCTTTTTCCCCTTACCATAACTGGAGGAGACGATGAGCAATTTTTTATAGAGCAATTCTATACCATCGACGGGGGTATGGCCTACGATCATCAACTTAGAGTCTACTGCCTTAAGGAAGGAGTCCAGCTGGGTTTTGGTGAAATTCTCTGATCTGTTCCATAAAATCTGGAATAATCGGGAGTTTTCGCTGTTAAACCCGGCATAGGTGATGTTCCTTATATCATCCAGGCTTTTCACATTGGTAGGTGGGCCGGCGTGGCTGATGAATATCTTATTATCTGTCCGGACTGCGATGGGGAGTTTCTTGAAAAATTGGACGTACCCCTTCATCTTATCCCGGTAGCGAGCTTCACCAAATTTATCCATGAGGAGACTATCAAAACTGAAAGATTGATTTATCCCCGCCTTAAAGACCAGTTTCTGGGATATGGTGGACCATTCATGGTTACCCAGGAGCACGTGGATGTTAGAGAAGTTCTCACATAAAAATTTAACGTATTCCAGTATCTCCACCGATTTATCGTTCTCCCCACCCAGAGCATGGATGAAATCCCCAGTTAAAATCAGATGGTTGTCTTCATTTTCAAATTCATCCCAGATATGCATGAACCTTTTAAAATCGGTTAAATTTCCATGGATATCGGTAATAACTAAGGCTTTACCCTTTTTGGGTAGTTCCACCAATTTTCTATTGTACTTATGCATGGAAACATCTCAAATTTACTCTAAGCACCAGGTATAATCTGTTATATATTAATAAGTAACATTTATCAATAATATAATTGATGTTTCTACTCATTAAAAAGTTTTTTTATCAACTCCATGTTTTCTTCCCTTAATGGTAGAACCACCCTTTTACCATCATGGTTAAAAATAAAACGGGTTACTGGTGATCCGAACTGGACATTTTCCATCTTATCCCAGGAGTATTTCTCTATTTTACCAGTTCTCCGTGTGCCCCAGAAATTCTTACGATACTCTATAAGGAAATCCTTGGTAACTTCCAGGTCAAATGGGTCATCCTCCATAAAAAGGATGGTCTCCTGCAGGGTCCCGGTCACACACCAGGCAATATTTAGCACCCTCGGGATTTCCAACCCCACACTCTGGACAGATAAGGTTAAAGGAAATAAAAGAATCTTCATCATCCATGGGGATAAATATCACTCCAGCTGGATATTAAGGTTTACCAAATTTCCAGAACAAAAAAAAATTCAATAGACCCTTGGGTCCATATATAATTATCATCATTAACATTAAAATTTGAATTCCAGGAGAGCCAATGAATCTGAAACGTCTTTTTGGAAACAACCAGGAGGAAGACAGATACATAAAAAACATCCTCCAGGAAGAAGATGTTATAATAAGTCCTGACACCCGGAGAGATGTGAGAATCCCCCGGGGACAGCATGAAACCAGCAGATGGCCAGTGCTACATGCCGGCCGTGTGCCTAAAATCGATATATACAACTGGAAATTCAAAGTATGGGGTCTGGTTGAGGAGGAGAGGGAATACACCCTGGAAGAATTCCTGGCCCTCCCCCAGGTCAAGGTTTTCTCGGATATACACTGCGTGACCACCTGGTCGAAGCTCAACAACCTGTGAGAAGGAGTAAGCACCTCCACGCTCCAGGATGAAGTGGAAATACTGCCGGATGCCAGATATGTGATGGTGCATGCCCATGGAAACTTCACCACCAACCTATCCCTGGAGGACTTCCTAGAGGAAGATGTACTCTTTGCCACCCACCACAACGGCCAGAGGATAAGCACCAAGCATGGTGGTCCGCTGCGCTTGGTGGTTCCCAGGCTCTACTTCTGGAAGAGTGCCAAATGGGTTAACGGTGTGGAGTTCATGAAAGATGATAAGCCTGGATTCTGGGAGTCCAACGGCTATCATATGCATGGAGATCCATGGACTGAGGAGCGGTACAGCTGGCAGAAGTAAAACAGTATTTATTAAGTAATTATTGGATAAATTAGTATTGTGGAATTTTCATGTCCGATTCAACAAAAACTGAGATTAAAGCCCTGATTAAGGAGGGTAACCAGTACCTTAAGGAGGGAGAGTACCGCGCCGCTGTTTTCTGCTACGACCGGGTACTGGAACTGGATGAAAACAACAGTCAGATCTGGGATAACCGGGGTGTGGCCCTTTCTAAGGCGGGAAGATATGCCGATGCTGTGGAATCCTTTGAGATAGCCCTCGACCTTAAACCAGATAACGTTAAAGCCTGGTCCAACATGGGCGTGGCCCTGGGGTCTATGGGGAGGTTTGAAGAATCCCTGAACTCCCTGGAACACGCTCTGGAACTTGGTCCAGAAAATTCTGACACCTGGAACAACAAAGGGACCGCTCTCTTCAATTTGAAACGTTACCAGGAGGCTCTGGAATCCTTCGATAAATCAATAGAAATTGAACCGGGAAATCCCCTGGCCTGGGCAGGTAAGGGATCGGCCCATAGATTCCTGGGAGAGATCCAGGAAGCGGTGGATAGCCTGGAGAAATATATAGAATTGAGTGCAGGGGAATACTCACCGCAGGTTGAAGAGGCCTGGGCTGTGATATTCAAGCTTAAACTACTTTTAAAGCAGCAGGATAACGAATGAACAAAAATTCAACTATTCTGGTTAGTTATAAATTAAAGTAAACCATCCTGATTAATTAGCAATTTGGATCAGGTAATACAAAAAATGGTTAACCGGCATGTGAAATTATCTTCCGCCCCTTAGACGTGGGTTTCAAGTGTAAAATCCAGTATGTATAGCCTTAATAACATTCGGTAATACCCATCCTATTTTAATATTTCACTGTTAACCGTGATTCAATGTGACCATTTTTAAATTAGTTCCATATTTATGGAACCAATTATGGAAACACGAAACCAGTGTAATTATAAAAGTAATCTCAGCCATCAGCATAATCATAAAGGCAATCCCGTCATCAGTATAATCATAAAGGCAATCTCAGCCATCAGTATAATCATAAAGGTAATCCCAGCCACGTAAACACCCCTAACATCTTCAGGGCTATATAAAACTGTAATGTAACTAAAATATACCTCAAAATATCCTCGGGGAGTTTATTTGCCGTCCAGGCACCAACCTGGGCCATGGGGATGCTGAAGATGATTATGACCAGTAACTGTAACAGGTTCACGTATCCAAAGGAATATGGTGGTAACCCGGTGACGGTAAGTCCGTTCAGGACGTAGGATATTATCCCTCCCAGAGAGGTTATGATGATCACCGCGCTGGAGGTTCCGCTGGCCTCCTTCATGGTGTAGCCCATGACCAGGATCATCACCGGAATTATGATTATACCCCCACCAACTCCTATGAGACCAGAGGCCAGACCGGCCAGGAATCCGAAGAGTAGAAACAGGAGTATGTTTTCGGTTTTCACCCTGTGATCTGTGGAATTTTTAAACAACAGGAGCCTTATGGCTACAAATAACATGATTAGTCCAAATAGGAATCTTAAAATATCTTCAGGGGTATGGGTGGCCACGTATCCACCAGTTAAACCTCCCAGAAACCCGGATATTCCAAAGTAAATGGCGGCTTTAACTTCCACCTGGTTTTTACGGTAATGGCCGTAGGCACTGCTTATGGCCGTGGGTAGGATGATGGCCAGGCTGGTTCCAAAGGATAATCGTATGGCCACGGTGGGATCAACACCTAACCCCATAAGCAGAAAGAAAAGTATGGGAACTAACAGGAATCCCCCCCCAACACCCAATAAGCCGGTGGTAAAGCCCACACCCACACCAGTTACTATCAGGGTTAAGATGTAGTAAAAGTAATCCATGTACTATAATCTCCAGATGAGAATATGCATCAAGTTTTCTAGGTAAATATATCCCATGAATATCAACTTTTCTTACTGATATACTCCTTTATCTCATCAATATCAGTTTTTAAATCTTGCAAATCCCTCTTCATTTCTCCTATACTTTCAGAATTGTCCATCCCATCCAGGCGATGGTTAATATCATCCAGTTTACCATCGAGCTCCTCCACTTTCTCCTTGGTTCTATGGGTGACAAGCTCGGTTCCCTTTCTGAACTTTTCGATTAAGGAGAAAGTTGCCACAGAGGTGACGATGCTGGTGAGTACCAGGGCGCTGAGCATGGAGATCACACCCATTATCCGGCCGATGGCGGTTATGGGGATTATATCTCCGTATCCCACCGTGGTGATGGTTTGGAGGACGAACCAGATGGAGTCCTCAAAGTTTGAAACTTGGGGATTTACACTGTGCTCTGCAGCATAGAACACAAAGGAACATACAATTAACACCAGTAAAAATATAGCTATAGCATAAACCAGTCTGGTTTTCTCCTGATATTTTATAACATCCCGGGAGAATTTATGACCAAAGAAATAGAGACTGATGATCTTTACGATGTTCAACAACTTAAGCAGAATCGTATACTCCAGCAGGCCCAAGTTAATGGCAATGAAATATATGGGGACAAAACAAAGCAGTAAAGACCATTGATTCTTTATATAATTTTTTTTATCTTCAACTTTAAATATGCTCCATATAAATAAAATTAAAAGGATAAGGGAGATTATTAAATCGATTTCACTGATTATATACAGAGTGTTTGTTCTTAAATTGGAGATTATTGATAGAAATAGCAATAGACCATCAAAGAATAATAAGAAGATAATTACGGCCTGCCATAAAAATCCAGGCCTATTACTCACTATTTTCATAATATTTTTTAGTGTTTAAGTGTGTAATAAGTTTTTTTACTATTTTAGAATTTTGAGACCCTCTGGGGTGCCCACCATGACCTCGTCCACGATCCCGGTAAATATTCCATTTTCCACCACACCCGGGATGGTGTTGAGTTCCATCTCCAGTACTTCTGGCTTGGAGATTTTCGGAAATTGGATGTCAATTACGAAGTTGCCGTTATCGGTGATCACCGGACCGTCTTTTTTCTCCGCCATCCGGAGCCAGGGTTTTCCACCTATATAATCGAGCTTCTCTGTTACCACCCGGTAGGCCTGAGGTATAACCTCCACGGGTACCGGGAAAGCTCCCAGTTTATCCACCATTTTTGAATCATCCACTATTACTATGAATTTCTCTGCTGAACTGTCCACTATCTTCTCCAGGGTGTGGGCTGCTCCCCCACCCTTGATGAGGTTCAGCTGGGGGTCTACCTCATCGGCTCCGTCAACCGCCAGATCAACGGCATGCTCATCCAGGGTGGTCACCGTGATGCCCGAGTCCCGGGCGAGGAATAAAGATTGATAGGAGGTTGGTACTCCTAGTATCTCCATTTCTTCTTCCTTTATCTTTTCCCCTAATCTTTCGATGAAGTAATGAGTAGTGGAACCCGTGCCTAAACCTATTACCTGACCATCCCTTACCAGTTCTGCCGCCTGGTAACCTACCTGTTTTTTAAGATTCATGGTTTTCTTTCCCCAGTTTTAGTTTAAACAATCAAATAATTTATAGTTCATAAATCCAAATTTTATAGTTCATAAATCCACATCCCCCCTTAAAATACCTCTAAAAGCACCAGGCTGAGATCTGTTCCATCGGAACATTTGAACTGTGACTTTCCCAGATTCTTTATTATCTTGCAGCGGTCGCCCTCATAGAGCCCTTCCGGTGCGCAGAGATCCTGATCTAAACAGCCGTTATCACATTCTATGGGGTTGAAGAGGATGTTACTGCCTTCAAAGGCAATTTTAGAATCAATCAGTGCCTTGATAGGGGATTTTTCCACCACCACCACCTTCACCTTACCGCCTTCATGGATGGGGCAGGGGTGCTGGGTGTCTTTAACCTCCGTTATCAGGTAAATCCTGCCGTCTTCCAGGGTATCTATGCAGGTATTTTTGAATCTGCACCTTTGGCAGGGGGATGCCCCTCCGCAATGCACAAATTCCAGTCCTTTTTGAGCCAGATTAGTTCCGATAAGGGTTATCATAAAGATCACTTCCTTCCATGGGAAGGTGGTAAAATTTTCTATAAAACGATGAGAATAGATGATTACACTCATTACTAGTTATTCTTATTTAATAATATAATTTTATCTATCTTTTCTGATGTATTTAAATATTAGTTATTGTTAACTATTACTTATGAGTGTAATAGGTGGGGTATTAACTTGAAAGTTTATGTACCGTTGTTTCTACTGATCTTACTGGTTTTAAGTACTGCTGGTTGCGTCTTTGTAAATACAGGCAATGAAAACATAACCAAGAATTATACCGGCTACAACGTTAGTTTTAATTATACTGGAGATTATGAGCTGGGTATAGACCCTGAAGGTCAGGATGGTTATGTTACTTTGGATCTCTATAAAGGTGGGCCTGTTAACCAATCATCTCTTTCGATAACTCTTAAACCAAATATTTACAGATCGAAGGAACTGGCCATAGAAAAGGAAAATTTAGGAATAGTCATGGGGATGAATGAAGTATCAAATGATACCATTATAATAGACAATGAAACGGCGTACGTAGAGGTCTATGAGGGGCGTCTGCCTCCTCTTCCTGAAGTTATGACCAATCAATATATAGTTCTGGTAAAGAGTGATATGATCTACATCTTCAACATAATGGTTCCCAAAGAAGAGTTTGATAAGGAAAAACCAAAATTTGATGTGGTTTTAAACAGTTTCAGGGTTATTAACACCGGATAAACATTTAATTAGGGAGGATTTTTTAATATGAAAGTTTATGTACCCATTTTTCTACTGATTTTACTGGTTGTAGGCACGGCCGGATGTACCTTTCAGGATTTTAATTTCTTTGATAGTAACGCTACCAAAAATTACACTGGTTACGGTGTTACCTTTAATTATCCCGGTAACTGGATGGTAATTTCTGAAAATGCCACAGGAATCAGAACCATAAGTGTCTCTAAAAAAGCAAACAGCACATTTAGTCCGACACAGGTAACGATACAACCAATTTCCGACCAGGGCATGTCTGAAGAAGCGGTTATTTCTCTTTACAGGAACATGCAAACTCCGGGCTGGACTAAAATCTCGAACAACACCCTCAACATAGACGGTGTAACAGCCTACGAGTCTGTGTATCGGGTTAACGACACCCAAAATTTCGGGGAGTTGATGAGGATGCACCAGATAGTGTTTGTCAAAAATAATACTGTATATGTTATCCTCTTACAGGCTCCGGATAGAGAGTTTGATTCAGAAAAACCGGTATTCGATATGGTACTAAACAGTTTTAAAGTTATTCAATGATTTTAAAACGAAAAATTAAGAGGAAATCAGATAACTCCAGTATTTCTGGCCAGGGCTTCAGCAGATTCCTCTGTTAATCCCCGATCACCCAGAATTGTATATCTCTCCTTCCTGATTGTATGGGCTATAGTCAGGGCTTCGACTATATATTCCTCTTTGATACCGAGTTCTTTGGCAGTTGTGGGTGCTTTAACCTTTTGAAGAGTCTGTTTGATATATCTCCAATCCCCACCATGGAGGTACATCATCATTATGGTCCCCACACCACACTGTTCCCCGTGGAGGGCTGGTTTGGGTGCTACCATGTCCAGGGCGTGGCTGAATTTATGTTCTGAGCCACTGGCTGGTCTGCTCGTTCCAGCTATACTTATGGCCATACCACTGGAGATCAAAGCTTTAACCACCAGTTCTGCACTTTCAATCAAACCCTCTTTAATGGCACTGGCGGATTTCATGGTCATCTTGGAGGTCATCATGGAGAGTGCCGCGGCTGAATCACTGAAATCTTCATTTAAAAGACGATGGGCTAGTTTCCAGTCCAGAACCGCCGTGTGGTTGGACACTATATCGGCAAATCCCGCGGCAAGTAGTCGGAATGGGGCTTTACTTATGACCTTCGTATCAGCAATAACACCTATTGGCGATTCTGCAGGTAAGGAGACACTGCTGCCCTCATTTTTTATGGAAGCCCGGGGCGATGCTATGCCATCATGGGATGCAGCGGTAGGTATGCTGATGAAATTTAAACCAGTACGGGTGGATGCCAGTTTGGCCACATCTATGACTTTACCTCCCCCTACACCCAGGACCAGCTTTTTATTACCGAGAATATCCTGGATCTCACTGACAATATCGACAGAGGCCTGTTTGATGGTTACGTTCTCTACATCAAAGTCATGGTCCTCCAAACTTTGAATTACATCCTCACCACCGATCTTATAGGTGTTGGTACCTGTCACTACTAAAACTTTCCCTTTAAATCTCAGATCACGGCAAATAGCCCCTGTCTCTTCTATTATCCCGGGGCCGGTGTGTATTTCACGTGGAAGCTGTATCTTTCTATACTCCATGGCTATCAAATCCAATTAACAGATAATATTTATATACTGACTCTTAATTTATATGTATTAGTTTAATAAATTAAAAAGTCTGATAAATGGGATATAATTTAAAATAAGAATATATAAAAATATATTAATTAAACTCTTTATCTACTCAGGTTTACCAGGTGAAATAATTGTCTAAATTCAGTGAATGGTTTCATAACATATTAGAAGAGGCAGAGATAATCGATACCAGATACCCGGTGAAGGGTATGCATGTCTGGCTTCCCCAGGGATTTAAATTAAGGAAACACACCCTGGAGATAATTGGGAAAGTATTAGACCGGGATCATGAGGAAGTCCAGTTTCCACTACTGATTCCTGAAGATGAACTGGCCAAAGAGGGCATACATGTTAAGGGATTTGAAGATGAAGTTTACTGGGTGACCCATGGTGGACTCACCGAGTTAAATAAGAAACTGGCCTTAAGGCCCACCAGTGAAACTGCCATGTACCCCATGTTCAACCTGTGGGTACGCTCACACTCCGACCTGCCCATGAAGTTCTACCAAACCGTGAACACCTTCCGGTACGAAACCAGGCACACCCGTCCCCTTATAAGGGTACGGGAGATCACCACATTTACCGAGGCCCATACCGTCCATGCAGATAAAGAAGATGCCGAGAAACAGGTCCGGGAAGCTGTGAAGTTGTATAAGTCCATCTTCGACAGCCTGGCCGTGCCCTACGTCATCACCACCCGGCCGGACTGGGACAAGTTTCCCGGGGCCGATTACACCGTGGCCTTCGACACCCTGCTCCCCGATGGTAAAACATTGCAGATTGGGACCGTTCATAACCTGGGCCAGACCTTCGCCCGTACCTTCGAGATAACCTACGAGACAGAAAGCGGGGATCACCAGTACGCCTACCAGACATGTTACGGACTCTCAGATCGTGTGATTGCATCGGTAATTGGTGTGCACGGTGATGAAAGTGGACTATGCTTACCCCCAGCGGTGGCACCAATCCAGGTGGTTATCGTGCCGGTAATCTTCAAGGAAGGAAAGGAAGAGGTGCTGGAATTCTGCAGGAAGACCCAGGAGGTCTTAAAAGAGAGTGGTTTAAGGGTTCACCTTGATGACCGGGATATCCGTGCCGGTAAGAAGTACTACGAATGGGAGATGAGGGGAGTGCCTATCAGGATCGAAATAGGACCCCGGGACATAGAAAACGGTACCTTCGTGGTCGTACCCCGCAATACCAAGAAAAAGGAATTTTTAGACTACGACCTGGAGAAGATCACCGCAACCGTCCAGGAGAAACTGGATGAAATAAGTAAAGAAATGCTTGAGAAGTCCTGGCAAACAATGAAAGAGAATATAAATACGGTAGAGAGTGTAGATGAAGCACTGCAAATTTTAGATGAAGATAAAGGCATCATATCCTTCTCCTGGTGTGGAGATACTTTCTGTGGTAAGGACCTGGAAGAGAAGTTACGGGTGGATCTTTTAGGAGTGCAGGGGGATCTAGAAGGAGAAGCAGAGTGTGTAAACTGCGGTGCCCCTGCAAAGCATATCGCTCTTCTGGCCCGGACCTACTAAGAAACAGCAAAATGATGAATAAATTCTACGGGAAAAATGTATGAATTTAAGGGTAATTCTACTGGTGGTTCTGGTTCTTATCTTCACTGTGAGCGGTGTCTATCTCAGTGTGCTTTCCTTTGAAGCCACATCTTTAAAGGAGGCTTACCATAATGGAAACCTGGAGATCACCCTGAACACCACAGCAGGTACAGTACCCCATGTAGTTATGGTCACAAACAATGGGAAAAAGCCGGTTATGGTAGAGTCAGGGCAGATACTCTGGAGCGAGAGTTCCCAGGATCTGGTGGCAGCCGAAAGTAAGAGGATAAACCAGAACAGCAGTGGCTACATCAGAGCCTACTGTTATGAGCCCAACCAGACCGCTACTCCTGGTGAGAAACTAAATCCAGAAGGTAAGGCCTCCTCTGAAATAAAGCATATCATAGACAACTCTAACCTGACGAGCACCCAGAACACCACCTTGACCCAGTTACAAATATGGATCATAGTCTCTGGAGATAATTTAAACATAAATCAGGGGGAAACATCCGCACTTGTAAAAAAACAAAGCATAAGTACAGCAGAGATAAACAGACAATTAGCTGATGCCAGAAACCACCTACTAGAATCTTTAAACATTACAGAAGGAGAAATTAAAGATATAAAGTCCGATTCATCCATAGATATAGGCGACCTGATCAATGGATTTATCAAGTGGATTAAAAATGCTTTCAACATCACATAACGCAAGGTAAGAGATATGAAAACATTCGCCATCATCCCGGTATCCAGATTTTCACATGCCAAGACCAGACTATCACCGACCTTAACCCCCATTGAAAGGGAGAACCTCTTAAAAGCCATGCTCAAAGATGTGATAAAGGTTTTAAAGGAGACCGTAGACCTGGTGCTGGTTATTAGTTCTGATAAGGATGTGCTTGATTATATACACCAGCTGGATATAGAGATCCTCAAGGAACAGGGGGTAACTGATTTAAACGGCGCACTGGAACAGGCCGTAGAGTACTGCTCCAGTTACTGTGACAAGGTACTGATCGTGCCCTCCGACATACCCCTTCTCAAGGAGGGACATGTAAAAAGTATATTGAAAATGGGTGCAGAATTCGACGTGGTCATCGCCCCGGCCAAAGGCGGGGGTACAAACGCCCTCCTATGCCCAGTGGAGGGGATGAATATGCAGTTTGGAGACTGCAGCTTCTTTAAACACATGGAAGAAGCAGGAAAGAACGGTTTTACCCATACGATCTACGATTCTTTTTACCTAGCGCTGGACGTTAACACCGCCGAGGACCTGGGTGAGATCATGCTTCATGGAGACGGTACCTACACCCAGAGATACTTAAAGGATTTAAACCTCGAGGTACGTTCAAACCACGGTGTGGAGAGGTTGCACGTCCTGCGAGATTAAAAAAAATGAAGTTTATGATTATGAAATGACCAGGAGATGCCCTGTATATGACTGTTTTAAGCATAGCTGGTTTTGACCCCTCTGGTGGAGCTGGTATCTTAAGTGATATCAAAACCTTCCACGCCCTCGGAGAATACGGAACCGCAGTTATCACCGCTTTAACCGCGCAGAACGTGAAGAGAGTGGAAGGGGTACTCCCTGTTGATGTGGAATTCATTAAAAAACAGCTTGATAGTGTTTTAGAGGAAGAAAAAATAGTATACACCAAAACTGGGATGCTGTACTCATCCGAGATAATTAAAACCGTGGCAGCTAAGATAGAGGAATATGATCTAAAAGTGGTGGTGGATCCAGTGATGGTCGCCGGATCTGGAGGACGCCTGTCTAAAGACAGCCTGGTCCGTTCCCTTAAAGAAGATCTCCTCCCTTTAGCCCATTTAACCACACCTAATGTATACGAGGCACAGGCACTATCCGGGATCACCATCGAAGATGAAGAAGATGCAATCCATGCTGCATATAAAATAGGGGAAACCTGTGATGTGGTGATAACTGGAGGCCACCTTAAAGGAAATGATGTGCTCTACGATGGATCAATAAAGATCATAGAGGGGGAGTTAGTAAATACTAAAAATATTCATGGGAGCGGGTGCACCTACTCAGCCGCCTGCACGGTATATCTCTCGAGAGATTATTCTCTTGAAGAAACTGTCCGCAAAGCCGGGATTTTCACTAGAAATAGTATCAGACACGGTTTAAAAGGGACTTTGAACCAGTTCTGGAGGATGGAATAAGTTTTCTTAAGGTTATAATGATAAAATTTTTTCTTTTTCTTTTTTGGCAAGTTCAAAATCGGGATTTATTTCTAATGATTTATCAAAATAAACTATAGCTTCTTTGAGATTTTTTAGTTTTCTAGCGGTTATTCCTTTGTAATACCATGCCTTGAAATTCTGTTCTTCAAGTTCCAAAGCACTGTCTAAACACTCTGAAGATTCGTCGTATTTTTCAAGATCTATTAAAACTGCTCCTTTATTAGTCAACACTACAATTGAATCTGGAAACACCACTAATGCTTTATCATAATATTTTAAAGCCTTTCCATATTCTCCCATCTTTTGAAGTGCGTACCCTGCATTGTTCAAGGCATCGAAATTATCAGGATCCAACTCCAAAGCCCTCTCAAAACATTCTAAAGCTCCATCATGTCTTTCAAGCGCCCCTAAAACAAAACCTTTAAAAAGCCATACATTGGCTATATCCGGACGTGTTAACAAAACCTTCTCAAAACATTCCAACGCCTCTTCCTGCCGATTCAAATTTATGAACGCACAGCCCTTATTAAAAATAGCATCCACATCTTCTGGATCCATCTCCAAAACCTGATTATAATAATTCAAAGCTGCCTCATGATCACCCTCATTTCCAACACGTTTACCCTTCTCAAGCAAAGACCTCTTCTTCAAACCATCAAACAATCCCATATTACAAACCCTCCAATACAATAAATGGTAATACAGACACAACATTTTAAACTAGGTTAAAGCATCTGGATATTGTCCGTTACCATAACATTTCATGACACTATACCATTAATGAGATTAAAAACTTCATAAAATCTATCAAAAACTGCGACACACCAAACAATATAAAAGCCAAAACAATCATGAAAATAAAACCTTTTTTAGTCCTCAAATCAAACGGAACCAGTCTATCAATCTTATCCGGAAACAAAACCACCGATTGCACAACCACACCAATTATAATGGAGATAGCAACAAACTCCAGTGAAACAGAACCATCACTTAAATAAAAATTCAAACCAGAAAAACCCCTACCAACCGTAAAAAACCCCAAAGCCCAACTCAAAATCCAATAAGACAAAGGCATAAAACCAAAACCACCACCCACAGGAATACTATCATCACTAAAAGTACGAATTCTAAGAAATATCACTAAAATAGGAAAAACCGCCGAAACAGCACCACCTAAACCAAACCAAAAATTACCCGTAGCCAAACCCACAGATAATAAACCTCCAAAAAAGAGAGGTGATCCGGTAAGAAGCAAAAAAATGAAAGATTGGTAAGAAGTGGGATATGGAGATCTTATAGATCTCATCTTGTACTTGTTATCTATATTATCCCAAAAATAAAATACAAAAAGAACTAATATTAAAGAAATTGAAAAAGATAAGAATAAAATTGAAAAGTTTAATCCCATCATCATATTGAAGCAAAGACAAAATACGAATATCATAATTAAACCTATAGGAATAGAAAGTAAGAGCTGAGTTTTTCTCTCAGCTTCATTAAGTTCATCAGGTAACTTAAACAAAGTAGCAAACATATGTTTATATTTTCCCATCATCCAATCACATCATATGGCTTTAAAGTAGTCATTTATGTTGTTGTAAGCTTTGTGACCAATGTAATCAATATCTTCACGATGAGGGTCAATTATAATCCAATCAGCACCGTGTTCTATTGTTTCGTCTCTTATCACGTTTTTTACAGCGTCTTTTCTTGTCCAGCCAAAACCAACTCTCAAAACACCCTCAGGAGAACCTTTCTTAATATATTGAGAAGTAGCCAGGATACCCAGTTCACTAGAACCTTTATTAACATAATTAAGCTGACCCATACGAATCAAAGTCCCCTCATACTTTGCTGGGATTTCAAAAAGCGTTTTCGTCACACCCTTACTAGTTACAGTCTTAACAATCGTCTTACCTGCAATACTACCAGCCATACCACCTGCAGGAACTAGGGAAGGTATAACATTCAAACCAAAATCAGCCCAATTAGACAAAGAAGAAGGATCCTTATCCAAATCAGCAGCATAAGCAGATGCTAACAATCCACCACCTATTAAACCTAAAGCTACCCAACCAGGAGGCCCACTAACTACTAGTGCAGCTACTCCTATGGTTATGAGTGCGCTTCCTACGAGTCCAAGTACTTCGTCCTGTGCATCATCATTTTCTTCATTCTGGCCTGAACCGCCAGTACCTGTACCATTGGTATTGTTTAACATATCCCGGTTATCAATTAAGTTCTGGCCAAAATCACCCCCTAACTCAGTTTGCTGGTCACCATAACAATAAGAACCACTAACACCCCCATCAACACGAATATCACGTACGATGCCTGTCTCAGGGTCAATTACAAGTATATTATTATTATCGCCCACCACCCGTATAAAAACATAGCCATTACTTTCAAAAATCTCCACAGGACTACCACTAAGTAACAAATAACCCAGACCCATAGTCACACTACCCAAAAAAGAACTATTATCATATATACGAGTGCCATTAACATCATAAACCGGAAACAAAGCCGCCCCCACCCAATACTCTATAGGCGAAAACGCAGAACTACAAGCATAACGGAAAGCCCTCACATTCTCTGGATCACCAACCACATCCATACCCATACGATGATCCATCTCACCAGTAATATAGCTTCTATATGCATCATCAATACCAGAAACTACGATTGGAGTTGTACGCACCCAGCTAACATTAAATTCAGAAGCTGCAGCATCAGCCACCACATCATGACCATAAATAACCAAAAGAGCCTCCAAGAAAGTACCATAAGCAGCCCTCATAGACCTCTCAGAAAAAGAAGAACACCGCTCGTATCAGTCTTATCCTTTGATCCAGCCAGTATTTTATAGATTCAAATTAATGATTTAAACAGTATTCACTCATTATATTTTATAATTTTTTTTCACTTCCTAATCTCTAAAATCTGTTTATCATTTTTTTCATTGACTTCTAATTTGGGAGTATCTGCAATATAATCTGCAAGTGTACGATTTTTTACAAATTTTTCTAGTACCTTCTTATTGTTTAACACTATGACATCTTCAGAATCAATCTCTACAATTTTATCAAAACACTCCATCGCATCCTTATATCGTTTCTGACGTGATAATTCCACACCTTTATTATTCAAGGACATAATATCATTAGGATCCAATTCCAAAGCTTTATCATAAGGTTCTAATGCTTTTTTCTTTTTTCTTAGTCTTTTTAGCGAATCTACAAACAACATACTAATTGCTAATGTGATTAGTCCAATTTCTACGTAGTAAAAGGTTTCATTTACATCTGGAGAAATTGGTTTAATGAAACTTACTATCCACATTACAATTAAAAGAACAGCAGATAAGACGTAAACAATTTTATATCCTCTAAATTCGAATATACCCATCATAATGAATATTAAAAAGAAAAATATTAATGGAACATAATATGATGAAGAATCCCCTAAAAAATATTGTAAAGTAAAAACTATTAAAAACCCAAATCCTAAAATTATATCTAATATAGATAGCCCCGATTTCATGGAAAAATTACCTCTATTATATCTATTAATTTGAATATGTCAAATAATAGTTATCAACTATTTCTGGATCTAAATCCACAAATCTTTTTGCATATACTGGTTTCCCATTGATATCCACCTTTAACCACGGATCTTCATAAATAGAGTTAAATTTTCCTCTTACCACTGAAATCACAGTACCACCTAATCCTACACCAAAACCAAGAGCACTTGCTATGCCAATTCCCTCAGTAACACCAGAAATAACACCCAATTCCAATGCGGCTATAGCAATTTGTAATTCAATAGCATCGAGAGCTCTATTTGGATTGACACGAATACTACTTGTAATCATTTTACCTTCATTTACCCACTCAACATATACTGTGTGAGGACTCATAATATCTCCAGCATCATCACTACGAACTGCAACACGAGCATTCATCAAACAAGCTCCAAGCATGCGATATGCTAAATCTCTATTATTATACAGATTATACGTAAAAGTCAAATCGTTTTGTATATTTGTAAATAATTCAGTTATTCCCAATGATATCATAGTACTACTAATAAAGCCTATGAGTCCGTTTTTGGTGTTGTTGGCAAGTTGGCTTAAGTCGATGATTCCATTGCCATTTGTAAGGATATTACTTATATTCTGTCCATAGTTTAATATATTCTCCGTAAAGTCTGTGGTCCATTCTGTTTGCAGGTCGCTGAAACAGTAATTACCACTTATGGTCTCATTTAAGGTCATACCATCCCTTACAATACCAGTTACTGGATCAATTATCAATAACCTCTGATTATCACCAACTGCTCTTATAATAATGTAACCACTACTTTCAAATATTTCTAGGGGTTCGCCATTAAGCAACATATAACCCAATCCTAGGGTTACACTACCCAAGAGACTGCTGGTTGAGTTGTATGAAGGGAATAATACTTCGTTAACCAAATGTTCTATAGGTGAAAAAGACGATGAACAGGCAAAACGAAATGCCTTCACATTATCCGGATCACCAACCACATCCATACCCATCCGATGACTCATCTCACCCGTAATATAAGTTGAGGTTGTATCATCACACACAGAAACCACAATAGGAGTAGTACGACTCCAGGTAACATTATATTTATATGCCGCAGCATCAGCCACCATATCATGACAATAAATAACCAGAAGTGCCTCCAAGAAAGTACCATAAGCCGCCCTCATAGGCCCATCAGGATAGAGCAGATTACCATTAGTATCTGTTTTATATTCTTGATCCAACCAAATACCTGAAATATTATCTGTGGCTTGGAGCAGTTGTGTAATGACTGCTAAATATTATCTATTTTGGATAGCATCTTTTTTTCAGCAGTTTTAGCATCTCCATAATCAGGATTAATTTTTAATGCTTTTTGAAAAGATTTCAAAGCTTCTTTGTTTCTTCCTAGTTTCTCAAGACTTAAGCCTTTCCCATACATAACATAAGCGTCTTGAGAATCCAACTTTAAAGATTCATCAAAACATTCCAAAGATTCCTTAAACCTTCCCATATCAGCAAGAACAAAGCCTTTACTCGCCCATGTAGTGTAATCTTGTGGGTTTAACTCCAAAGCTTTATTATGGCAATCTAAAGCATCTTTGAATCTTTTCATTTCGGCAAAAACATTACCTTTACTTGTAAATGTTGAATAGTCCTTAGGATCCAGCTCTAAAGCTTTATCAAAACATCCATATGCTTTATTAAATTTTTTAAGCCCTTCAAGAGCTAATCCTTTATTGTTCCATAAACGAGGATCTTTTGAATCAATTTCTAGGCCTTTATCAAAATATTTCAGTGCTTTTTCAAAATTACCTTCATTTAAACAGTTATTACCATCCACAATACTCGCTTCTTTATCCAATTTATTTTTAACATTACCAAATAATCCCATATTTATCCTCCAATCGATATATGAAATATTATTACTTATTGAAAATCCTGTTAAGGAATTACGCCTCCTCCACCCCCACCTGAACTTCCAGAATCATCCTTCCAAAATTGCATGTAATTCTGACAAGATTCTTCAATAAGATCATAAGAAAGTCCTCTAAATAGTACAGATAATATAAAACACCAATACTGTACCTGCAGCACCTTTAGCAATTTCTACTGGATTTCCTGTTTTTATACGTTATACATATTATCATTACTCCATATCTTCAATTGTAATCTTTCATTTTGTATTGTGAGATGAGTATTAGTAGAGCTTATGATATTAGCAACTAAATACTATTGCTTTTCTAATGAAAAAATTGATAGATCCATCACTTTTCCCTGATTTAGTGGCGTTTAATGTGATTTTGATTGATGAAAAATTTTCAGGTAGGTCCAGTTTATATGTAAATCTATTTTCTGAATCCAAAGGTATATCCTGGTTGTATATCCCTAGATCGCTTGAGGTGATTGTAACAGTTGCATTTACTTCTGAAGAACCAGTTAAAACGCATTGAGTGGTATTATTAGCTATAAAAACAATCATTTCCCCATTATCAGTGTAATTCGCATTTACAAATCCATTTGAAGGAGTAAATTCAAGATCAAGTAGGATAGGATTCTCGGCCGGAGTTAAAAAGCAAACTGCACCGATTATTAGAGCAATACCCACTAAGGAAACACTGCAAATGGTAATAGTTTGGCTTCTGGGACTTTGACCAGACCACCACTTCCTATGGCCTTCTGATCCATTTTCAGGAAGTTCATAGAAACTTTCCATCTCATTCATAATCTTTAACTTTTTAAATCCAACAGCTAAAAATCCTCCGAACATTACCAGAGCTACAAACATGCCCATTCGTAAGAAAAAATACATCAGATTATCTACAGGAACTAATAACAATGTAATAATAATTCCAATAATAGTGCTTGATAAAATTGTGTTTTTATATTCCTGATTGCGAATCAAGTGATAAATAAAACCAATTAACACAACAATAATCAGCAAATAAGCTGGCGAAAGATAATAAGCATGAGTTGTTATAATTTCCATTAAGTACCTCCATTAAATATTACTAGTTCACATTTTTTTGAAAACAGTGGTAAGTTATTGTACAAGATTTAATTATTACTCCTCCATTTTTAGGTATTTCTAAATTTAAATGTACGCTGGTCACCCTCATATAATATGGAGATATATCTTCCAAGTAGCAAAACAGCATATTGATTTTCTGTATATCTTTCGCCTCTCACATAATAACTAACAGAAGTTTCAATAACCCAACAATCATTTATTTAACGGGATCTTGTGACTTAAGCCAGTGCAAGGTAGAAACATACTCAAATAAACCCGTATTAAACACACTACCAGTATAAGTTAAGATTTAGTTGATAAAATCTCTTCTTTGGCTTTTTCGGCCTGTTCAAAATTAGGATTCACTTTTTATGATTTTTTCATTTTTACTACTTTAATTCCGGGTAACTTCTTATTAACTACTTCTTTTAAAATTCGACTAACATCCGGGATGTAATACTCCCCATAAACAGTTATACTATCCCCTTCTTTAAATGGAACAATGCTATGATAAAATACTATGAAAGGATTTTTTAATCCATTAACCTTAAGGAAAATATATGTTACAGTCTTATTATCCTGTACAACTTCATTTATACTTTGGATTTCTCCAAATACTTGTATATTTTTTCCAATAAGAAATTCATGAGTTTTTTGCATTAAATTTAAATCCAGTCTATGATACGAATTTCTACTTGTATTGATACTCTTGTTTTTCTTAGATTTTTTCCTATACATCCCAAAATACTTCATATCACTTCTAGCGACTTGTAAATATAAACTAGACCCTACACAAATTGTTATAAATGAAATAACGTCCCTTTCACCAGAATTAAATGTACTATCAAATTTCCAAATAACCCAGCAAAGTACATATTGCGTTATGATAACACTTGACATCAAAAGGAAATATTTAAAAGACATCTTAACTTTATTGATCTCCAGATAATAACCATAAATTATTATCATAACCCCAAATAAAGAAAAATATAAACATAAAAGAGAGTTAAATATTATGTAAGAAATTGAAGATACAAAAAATACAAGTAGTCCCAATAAAATAAGCACAGTTTGGTTCCAGGTCCATTTTATATCCCCAATACCTTCACCAACACTTTTTTTATACTCATTAAATGGACAAAAGGGAATATTAAAAAATTGGGCAATAAAACTAATTGTACAAAATGCAGAAACGATGAACATCAAATAAAAATCAGTGTTTATATAAATAGGGCTAAAAAAATAGATATAAACCACAATAGTCCATTGAAATAAAATAACACATAATATCAAAAAATAAGCAATCTTATCTTTAAACTCCTGAAATTGAAGATAAAATCCACAAATGATTAAAACCAAACCCAAACTAACCCAAAAAAGATAAAAAGGATAACTATACTTAATAAAACCAAGTAAAAAAGCAAAACTTATAGTAACTCCCAAAATTAACATTAATCTATTTGAATTTTCCATAAAAATCACTGTTCATTTTTAATTCTAAATCTATATTTAGATTTGAATTTTTTATTTATCCACTATTTCATTAAACTAAACAACACACTATAAAATGCTGATACTTTAATATATCAATTTATACTTTCATCTATACTCTCCCCCATTAAAGCTAATCCCCTCGTTATTGCTAAAGCTCCGAAAAATGCTGGAAACTCAGCAACAGGTCCCCATAATGGAGATGATATAAACAATACAAAACCACCTCCCAATAAGCCTGCACCTTTTAAAAATTTTTCTGTGAGTTCATTACCTAAATATCCCGATTTTATAGCCTCTGGTCGATAATAACGATCGGTCGGTTGAGGACCATTCATATCTTCACCATCTGCTAATCTTTCTACAAATGATTTATTAGATACAATGCCTGCTGCATTTACAATTACATAAGTCCTTCTTTCATTTGTTTCACCATTTATACCTTCGGCAATTTCATTAATATAACGCCCAGTATATGCGTTAAAACAAGCTAATCCCACTATATTCAAACCTAATAATGTATAAAGCGAATTAGATGGAATACCATCTGCAAAAAACATTGAAGCACTCTCTAAAGACATCATAGCACTACTTAGAAAACCTACAAGTCCTGTTTTTGTGTTGCTAGCAAGTTGGCTTAGGTCAATGGTTCCATTGCCATTTATGAGGATATTCTTTATATTCGACCCATAATTCAGTATGCTCTCCGTAAAGTCTGTGGCCCATTCGGTTTGCAAGTCACTGAAACAGTAATTACCACTTATGGTCTCATTTAAGGTCATACCATCTCTTACAATACCGGTTACTGGGTCAATTATCAATAACCTCTGATTATCACCAACTGCTCTTATAATAATGTAACCATTACTTTCAAAAATCTCTAGGGATTCGCCATTAAGCATCATATAACCCAATCCTAGGGTTACACTACCCATAAGACTGCTAGTAGAATTGGAGGGGAATAATACTTCATTAATCCAATGTTCTATAGGTGAAAAGGCAGATGAACAGGCAAAACGAAACGCCCTCACATTATCAGGATCACCAACCACATCCATACCCATACGATGACTCATCTCACCAGTAATATAAGTCGCAGTTACATCATCACATACAGAAACCACAATCGGAGTAGTACGACTCCAAGTCACATTATATTTATATGCCGCAGCATCAGCCACCATATCATGACAATAAATAACCAGAAGCGCCTCTAAGAAAGTACCATAAGCAGCCTTCATAGGCCCATTTGCGTATACTAGATTTCCACTACTATCAGTTTTATTTTCCTGCTCCAACCAATACCATAAAATATCATCTGTAACTTTAGTAGTGACTATGGCAAAACTCCTAACACCCTCATAACCAGCATCCCTATAAAGATAAGAATCTCCATATGGATGATAATATCCACCATTGGCATAAATCATCGTACTAGTCCTGAAAATAGGGTTACCAGGGAAGTTAATGTCAATCAACTCACCAGTATCTGGATCTTCAAATGTTACCTTTTTAGACGTATCACCAGGATATTCAATGTAAGTTGCTATATAATCAGTAAAGTACCTGTAATTTGCAATCACATACATTTCATCATCTGTAAAACCATTATTTTCTTTAATTACATTTAAGATACCGGTTTCCAATTCACTGCCTGTTAAGTTCTGTAACTGAGGATTTCGGTTAATGATGCTTTGCAGGGCCATATTAGATGTTGTTGACTCTGAAAACAACCAGTTTAAGAAGTTTACATTGTACCAAACTTTCTCGGAATACAAATCCTTGTAATAAAGATAATTAAGGTTCGAAACCGTTCTGTTTAAAACCACAGCTCCATTTACAATTAGGTTAACTTCATTCTGGAATGTTCCAAAGTTGTTGCTGGTGGACTTCCATAAAACACTCACCCAGCTAACAGACTCATTTAGAGGCAGTTCATAATACAAAGAAAGTGGCTGACCAGTAGCTAAATCGATAGCAGTACTAATAATATGTATTTTAGCATTAGCACTGCGATCAACTGTAGTAGACGCACTTTGCCCGTCTACAACTGCAGTTACATTTGTTAAGCCGGATTGTAGATTTGGATTTAGCACTAAAGTGGATGAAGCTTCACCCTTCACTGTCGTGCTAGTATTGGTGATAGTACCATTATCTGTTGTGAAATTAACTGGTATACCGTCTGGAAGGTAAATTAGAGTTGAAAGATATTCACCATCACTGTTGTGGTTGAAGTCTGCGGTGATGGTGGATTCATAAATTTTACCATTCGAGACCTTGTAGGATGTTGGGGTAACCGTTAAAACCAGCCAGGGGTCGTAAAGCACTGTTCCACTGTGTACATTGATATCACTTGGTGTAGTGGTTGATACTACTGGATTGTTGGTGCCCCACCAGTTGTTGGTGGCATTACAGGATGATCCACTGTTTAAGAGTCCATGCTGGCCATTTCCAGTTATCCGGTTAAAATGAACATTAGCTGGAGAATTGAATAAAACGACACCATTAATATTGTTATTAGTTATGTTGTTTCCAGTGATAACAGCATTACTGGAACCACTCATAGGAATTCCAACATCGTTATTTGTCACAGTGTTTTCTGATATGTTAATACTGTTAGATGCGTAGACATAAATCCCCTTGTCATTATTTGTTATATTGTTTCCAGAAATAAGGGTGTTATCTGAATCAACTAGAAAGATACCGATTAAATTATTTAGCAATGTATTTCCTGTGATTGTACAGTTTGTGGCGGATTCTATGTAAATAGCAGTATCATTCCCATTAGTAGTAATTATATTATCTATTATGTAACAATTAGTAACCTCACTGACATCTAGCGCCGATAAACCATTGCTGATGATTGTAAATCCAGAAATAATTACATCACTACAACCAGTAATCGTAACAGTAGGTGTTGATGGATTTAAAGCTTGAATTGTCACATCATCGTCCGAGATTAGGATTAAGTTTTTATTTATCATGATGTTTTCAACGTAGGTTCCATTGGTAACTAAGATAACATCACCATCAACGGTTAAAGGATCACTAACAGCTGCCTGGATACTGTTGAAGGATTTGTGGAATGATTTTGAAACTTCTTGGTTATTTAAAGTGGTAGTGACTGTTGTTGCACCATCTGATGTATTGGAAGTTAGTTTTACTGTTGATCTACCATTTTTAGTGGTTCCTGTACTGTTTATTGTTCCTAGTGTGGTGGTGAAATCTACAGGTAATCCATCAGGTATCGTTCCAGATGGAGAAGTGTCATCTCCGTGGTTATTATGAGTCAAATCAGCAGTTATATCAGAATCGGAAGTACTATTATGCGTCACTTTGATTGTGGAACCAGTTAAACTGAGCACTAGCCAGGGATCATAGGTAACAGTTCCCCCAGCAATGTAAATATCACTTCCACTGCTTGAAGAAACTACAGGATTATTAGTGCCCCACCAGTTGTTTTCTGCATTGATTGTTCCATTACCCCCACTATAAAGCCCATGAACACTATTTCCAGTTATTACATTGAAATTGATATCAGCGGAGGAGGATGTGGTTTTAATTCCGTTTTCCTGATTATCAGTTATAATATTTTGGTATACTGTGGTGTTACTTGAATTATTAAGTTCAATTCCATTTATCGAATTGTTTTGGATGGTATTTGTCATTATTAAAGTGTTCTGTGAGTTGTAGAGATAGATTCCGTTACCAGAATTGTTGATGATAGTATTGGAATAAATTATGTTGTCATCTGAGCTGTTAAGTTTAATGGCTTCCATTAAATTGCTGGTTAAGGTGTTGTTAAATATTGTATTATTTGTTGAGTTAGTTAGGAGCAGTCCATAATAGTTGTTGGTTAGGTTGTTGCTGGAAATGGTGCAGTTACTGGCCTGATTGAGATAGATACCTGAAGATGATGTGCCACTAGCTCCAGTTACAATAAATCCTAGAATAATGGATCCACTTCCACCTGAGTTAATGGTAATCACGGGGTTGTTTGAGTTAGCGGCTTGGATGGTTACATTTCCATCAGAAAAAGGTTTTAGCGTAAGGTTCTTATTTAATATTATGTTTTCGGTGTAAATTCCAGTTTTAATTACGATAATGTCACCATCAACGGTTAATGGATCATCGATAGCGTTTTGTATGGTGGAATAGCCCTTACCTGTGTTGAGATTTCCTACAGTCAAAAAGATGTAATGTTCAGTTGTAACGGGCGATTGATTACCTGCAGAATCAACTGCCATGAACTTCAATGTAGTAGTTGTACCTATACTAATCGGACCAGTATATACCTCACTCGAAACAGTGGGTGTGCTACCGTCAAGAGTGTAATAAATGATAGGATTCGAATCAAGGTTATCCGATGCTGTTAAATTCACATACTGGGCGGTATTGTAAAATCCACCTGTAAGACCTGTATTTACAGTTGGCACAATTTTATCAATAGTGATGCTTATCTGCACGTTCTGATTATCAAGTGTAACGGTGATATTGGCCGTTCCTAATGTGGCTGTTTTTGAATTTAATGTTGATATAGCTTTCCCATTTTTGATATAGCCAGTACTGGTGATTGTACCCAGAGTAGTGGTGAAATTCACTGGAATGTTATCTGGAACATGGCCTCCAGAGGAGGTATCTTCACCATTACTATTATGAGTTAAATCAGCCGTGATGATGGATTCTTCATTAATAACTGTAGGTTCACCACTTACATTCAAAACCAGCCATGGACTATAAGTTACTGTTTCGCTTGGATCATAAATATCACTCTCATAATTTGGACCATCATTGGAACCCCACCAATTATTTATAGCATCTATGACCCCATTACCATCATTATAAAGACCATATATGTTTCCAGTGATACTATTGAAGTTAACCGTGGCTGAGGAATTATAGAATCGAATTCCATATATGTTATTTCTTACAATATTTCCAGAAATTATTGTATTACCTGATAAAGAGAGGAATATTCCATCATTACCATTTGTTACGGTATTACCAGAAATTATATTATTTGAACTAGTTTGAGAATATATTCCTTGATGACTACTATTTGTTATAACATTATCCGAAATTGTATTGTTATTTGAATGGTAAAGTTCGGCTCCTTCTATATTGTTTGTCAGGATGTTTCGGGTTATAGTGTTATTATCTGAATAATTAAGGTAAATCCCCCACATGTAAGTTATAATATTCTCGTTTATCGTGTTATTATGGGAATCATGAAGTTCAATTCCCCATCCATCTTCGGCAGTTATATTATTTCCCAGAATAGAACAGTTATTAGCGTTTTCTAAAGTTATCGTGCCATTTATTATGAATCCTTGAATAGTAGAACCGCTTCCAGTACTGGTTATTAGAAATACAGGTTCATAAACTATTATCACTGGACTTTCCGGATCCCCTGGAATAATATGTGTAGATGAAGTTACAGTTTGGAAAGTTACATTGCAACCTAGAGATGGTATTATAGTCAATTTTTTATTTATAACGATACTTTCTGTATAGGTTCCACTTCCAATCTCAATAATATCACCAGGAGAAGTGGTTGGATCATCAATAGCTGCCTGTATGGTTTCAAATCCTTTATGAGTTACAGTATTATATATTTTAAATATGGTAACTGTTGTAGAAACTATTTGATTATCCAAAGAAACTGTAACGTTGGCAATATTGTGCGTTGTATCTGAATTCAGTTGAGAAATTGCTTTCCCATTGATTGTATTTACAGTTGATCTAATAGTTCCGTAATCTGTGGTGAAATTTATAGTTATTCCATCAGGGATGTATCCTAACGATGAAATATCATTTCCCTTGTTGTTTTTTGTTAAATCAGCTGTTATATTATAAATCCCATTTGTGGTATAAACAGAATCTACAGTCAGCACGATCCAGGGATTGTAAACAACATTCCCTCCTAAATTATATATATCACTGCCATTAGTCAAAGAGACATTCGGAGTATTGGTGCCCCACCAGTTATTAGTTGCATCTACATAGTTACTAAATTCGTTATAAAGTCCACCAATACTATTTCCAAAAATTCTATTGAAATTAACAGTGACTGGAGAAAAGTTGAGATATACGCCAATGTAATTATTTGTTATTGTATTTTCTGTTATCTCAGTACTATGGGAATTATCAAGGAATATCCCACATAAGGAATTATTTTTTATAGAATTCCTATATATGATGTTATTATCAGAGTTAAGAAGTGTTATCCCATTATTATCGTTATCTCTCATGGTATTTCTAGAAATTGTATTACTATCACTATCTTGAAGTAAAATTCCAGTGTTATTATTACCAGTTACGATATTGTCAATTAAATCATTTCCATTTGATTCAACAATCGAAATTCCATTATAACCATTACCCGAAACAACATTCCCCGACACCGAATTATTATCAGAGTTATTAAGAAAAATCCCATCGTCTAAATTTCCTGTTACAGTATTTCCAGATACTGTATTACCATTCGAACTGTATAAAAAAATTCCTTCTTCACCATTGTCTTCTACATTATTTTGGTTTATAATATTATAGTTTGAACCTCCAATAGTGGATGTATAACCCAAATAAATTCCGCGTTGAGAATTATTTGTTGCCGTATTTTTTAATATATTGTTTGAATTTGAGTAACAGACACTAATTCCGTTTAATACATTATTTGTTACAGTATTTCCCGATATATAATTGCCATCAGAGTAATAAAGGAAAATTCCATTATTTCCATTACTTTTACCAGTATTCCCCGATACTGAATTATTATCAGCGTTATTTAAGATAATTCCACTCAATTCATTACTGTTTAGAGTATTTCCCGATACTGAATTATTATCAGAGTTATCAAGAGAAATCCCATTGTATAAATTTCCTGTTATAGTATTTCCTGATACTGTGTTACCATTTGAACCGTATAAAAAAATTCCATCTAAATCATTGTCTTCTACAATATTTTGGTTTATAATATTATAGTTTGAACCTCCAACAGTGGATGTATAACCCAAATAAATTCCACGTCGAGAATTATTAGTTGCCGTATTTTTTAATATATTGTTTGAATTTGAGTAACAGACACTAATTCCGTCATAACCATTATCCGAAACAACATTCCCCGACACCAAGTTATTATCAGCGTTATTTAGGATAATTCCGTTTATTTCATTATTTGTCACAGTATTTCCCGATACTGTGTTATTATCTGTATAGTAGAGATATATACCCTGATAATTAATGTTATTCCTCACAGTATTCCTAGAAACAGTAGTATCAGTACCATATTCAACATAAATCCCATTACGAGTATTACTACTCACAGTATTATCAACTAAATCATTACCAGTGGATTCAGTAACCGAAACTCCATTCCAATCATTATTAGAAATAACATTCCCCGATATAACGTTATTATCTGAACCAATCCAAATTCCATTCCCCCCATTATTCGTTATAGTATTTCCAATGATACTACAACTATTAGCTGATATTAATGATACACCGTTATAACCATCTCTTATAGTAAATCCTTGAATAGTCGATCCACTTCCCCCAGAATTTATAGTAAAGACATTTTTTGATGAATTCGAAGCTTTAACAGTTACACTGCCAGTAGAAGCCGCGCGTCTGATTTTTAATTTCTTATTGACAATCACATTTTCAGTATAAGTACCGCCCAACACCTCAATGATATGTCCATTTAAAGTCAGGGAATCATTTATAGCAGCTTGGATGCTGGTATAGCCTTTACCTGTGTTAAGATTTCCCACCTTTGAAAAGATATAACGTCTGGTATTAACTGGTGATTGATTACTTCCTTTATCCCTTGCCATAAACTTCAATGTAGTAGTCTTGTTTACAGTAATGGGAGCAGTATATCTGGTACTGGAAGTGGTTGGTGTATTACCATTGGTGGTATAGTAAATAATGGGGTTGGAATCCAAATTATCCGACGCAGTTAAAGTAACCGATTTAGCAGTATTATAAACACCTGTTGCCAGGTTGGCGGTTACTGTGGGTTTTACGAAGTCTATGGTGAATTTGCTGGTGAAGGTGGTGATTGCGTTGCCAGCCTGGTCGGTGATGCTGCCGGTGGGTAGGGTGATGGTGTAGGTTAGTCCGTTTA
>ENA-UOOR01000144-UOOR01000144.1-fermentation-metagenome-genome-assembly--contig:-NODE-144-length-101676-cov-5.089174_pt1 | contig 101676 bp, 105 predicted proteins | sample MGYA00245780_ERZ724029 | MGnify/ENA primary metagenome ERZ724029 (study PRJEB28704, sample SAMN03018315) | fermentation metagenome | biome: anthropogenic terrestrial biome; feature: soil...
TTGGGTAGTGACAAATCTTCCTCCTTAATTTCTTCCTCAATTTCCTTATCTATATCATCTGTATCTATGTCTTCATCAGACTCATTATCATCATTTAATAATAATACATCCTCTTCTTTATCTCCAACTATTTCTATACCTTTATCCTCTAGTTTTTGATAAATATCATCTATTTCATCTGGTTCAAGGTCTACTTCCTCAAGGGCATCCATTATATCCTTATATTTTAAAATTCCTGAAATTTTCCCCTTTTTTAGCAGTTTAGATTCAGCTTCTAACTTATTATTTAATTTTTCTGGGTTTTTTTTGTTTTCTTCCAATTCATTGCCCCCCTACTTTTTAATTGAGTCTACTTCATTGTTAATAGAAATCAACTCAAGCACAAGTTTCTTAAACCTGTTATTTTCTTCTTCATTTTTTTCCTTTTTCTCAAATAATTCAATCATAGACAAAACTTCATTTCTCCTTTTTTGCAATTTATATAATCTTACAGTTTTTATCAAATCATCAATTATTGTATTTACATTTGTTGGTTGAAAATTTAATCCTGAATCAAATACCAAATCTATAAATTTTCTATCTAAGTTAGGTATTTCCAATATTCTATTAATTAATACCTTTTCATCAATTAAATCATCATCTTGGTACATAATTTCCAATTCATTCATAATATTTTTGGCTTCTTCAGTTTCAAAATCATCCACCTTAAGACTTTTTAGTATATATTCAAAATAATCTTTTTCTTTAATCATAAATTTTAACAAATCTATCTCTGCCGTATCATTAGCAGATGGTAACAACGTCTCAACAGGTTTAATACTAGGTTTCAAATATTTTGTATCTTTATTGAATTTATTATTATAATAATTATTACCCCTTATTTCCTTTTCAATAGCATCTTTTGATATTCCAGTTTCATTTGAAATTCTATTTATATACCCATCCTGCTCAATTGGGCTTTTTATATCCTTAATTATTTTTGCAACTTCCTTAGTAAATTTAATCTTATCATCTAACTTTGCCAAATCATATTTCTTTTTTATGTTTTGAACCTTGAATTCTATATGATTTAAAGACTTAGCAAATAATGATTCAAATTCAACTAATCCATAGTTCTTAATATAATCATCTGGATCCATGCCATTTGGCAAAGAAATAATACGTGGCTTAACATCAATTTTATGCATTATTTCTATGGCTTTTAAAGTAGCCTTTATGCCTGCAGTATCAGAATCATAACAGATGTATATCTCTTCACCATATCTCTTTATTAATTTACTTTGTCTTTCTGTAAAAGCAGTACCAAGGCTTGCAACACTATAATTTATTCCTCTACTAAATAGAGAAATTACATCCATATATCCTTCCACCAATAATATTCTCTTTCTATTTGAGTATCTATTTAATAGATTTAAACCATAAAGATGATTGCCCTTGTTAAATACAACAGTATCAGGACTATTTAGATACTTAGGCATAGTATTATCCAATACTCTGCCACCAAAACCCAATATATTGCCTTTGGTATCTATGATTGGAAAAATAATTCTGTTTCTAAATCTATCATAATAGGAATTGTTCTTATTACTTTTTATTATTAGACCTGTCTTTTCAATTTCTTCATCTGAATAACTATCACCTTTTAGGTAGTTATATAGACTATCCCAACTATCTAATGAAAAGCCTAGTCCAAATTGTCTTATAGCTTTAACGCTAATCTTTCTTTTTGCTAAATATGACAAAGCATATTTGTTTTTCATTAGATTATTAAAGAAGTAACGTGCTGCTTTTTTATTTATCTCAAAGGTTTTTAATCTTTCCTTATTTACTTTTTCATTAACATTGTTTTGCTCAACATCTATTCCTAATTTATCAGCTAACAATTGTACAGCATCTATGAAATCTAGATTCTCCTTTTTCATAATGAATGTTAGAACATCTCCTCCTTCTCCACATCCGAAGCAATGGAAAAGCTGTTTTGATTCAGATACTGTAAAGGATGGAGTCTTTTCATTATGAAAAGGGCACAGTCCTATATAGTTGCTGCCAGATTTTTTTAATGATACATAATCTGATATTATATTTACAATATCACTATTGTCCTTTATTTTTTCTAATAGCTCATCATTAATATTTATTGTCATGATATCACCTTTATACACCTACCATCATACATTTTTATATAATATTCGACATTAAAACTAATAATCCTTCTTTTTCTAAAATTTTTCCCATGGTTTAGGTATAAAAATATCTTTAAACAAGTTTACTGCATATCTATCGGTCATTCCAGCAATATAATCACAGATTATATCTTCTAGTGTAGCATCTACATGCTCATAAACTGCCAAGTGCTCAGAAGGAATTCTATCATTATTTCTTAAATAATAATTATACAATTCAGTAATTATATACTCTGTTTTTTCTTCCTCTGTTTTAGCATTTTTATTTAAATATACATTTTCAAACATAAAATCTCTTAAAGCATTAGTAAGTTTTCCAACTTCTTCACTCATCATTATATAATCTTTGTTTAAACTGTTTTCTATTATATCAATAATCATAGTATTTATCCGTTCACCATGACTAAACCCTAAAGCCTCTACACATTCTTTGGGTAAATCCTCCTGTTTTATAATACCAGCCCTTATGGCATCATCAATATCATGATTTATATACGCTATTCTATCAGCATACTTCAATATCTTTCCTTCCAAAGTAGAACTTAAGATCTTACCTGTATGTTTTAATATCCCTTCTCTTACCTCATAGGTAAGATTTAATCCAGTTTTTCCTTTCTCATGCTCTAAAAAATCCACGACCCTTATACTTTGTTCATTGTGCTTAAATCCATTAGGATGCAGTCGATTTAGTACTCGCTCGCCAGTATGTCCAAAGGGGGTATGTCCTAAATCATGGCCCAAAGCCATTGCCTCTATCAAATCTTCATTTAGCCTTAAAGCCCTAGCCAATGTCCTGCCAATCTGAGCTACTTCCAACGTATGAGTAAGTCGTGTTCTTAAATGATCACCTTCAGGTGCTATAAAAACTTGAGTTTTGTGTTTAAGTCTTCTAAAGGATTTAGAATGAATAATCCTGTCCCTATCTCTTTGAAAATCTGTTCTGATATCACATTTTTCTTCCCATATACTTCTTCCTTTAGAGTTTTTACTTAAAGTAGCATATGGGGATAGCTTTTCTTCTTCCCATTTTTCCTGTTGTATTCTAATATCCATATCTATTAACCCCTTTAAAGATTTTAAAGACCTTGTTATAGAAAACTAATACAACGAGGGGTATTTATTATCCTCGTTATATTATATATACAACAAAAATTCAAATAATCCTTCTTTATATATAAAAAAATTTTTAGTATAATTTTACAAAATTGATAATGGTAGAAAATTCAAAAGAAGTGTTGCTATTACAACACTTCTTAAAACATATCGTCTCCAAAACTTTTTATCATATGTTCAATAATAATAGTTGCAGTCTCTTCAATTGCTTTAGTAGATACATCAATTACTATACATCCCAACTTTTCCATAATCTCTCTGGAATAATCCAATTCATATTTTATTCTTTCAACATTTGCATAATTAGCAGTATATTCTAAACCCAATGCCTTGAGCCTTTCCTTCCTTATTTCTATTAGCTTCACGGGATCTGCAATAAGCCCAAAGACTCTTCTATTGTCCTTTTCAAATATCTCTTTAGGAGCAGGAACTTCGGGAACTAATGGAATATTCGCTACCTTAAAATTCTTATGTGCCAAATACATACTTAAAGGAGTCTTAGATGTTCTTGAAATTCCAACTAAACAAATATCTGACTTTCTAACTCCCCTAGGATCTTTTCCATCATCGTACTTAACTGTAAATTCTACAGCCTCCACCTTTTTGAAATAATTCTCATCCAATCTTCTAATAAGTCCCGGTTCTCTTTTAGGAGGAATTCCAAGAATACTTTCTAGTACTTCTAAAGGAGGTGACATGATATCTACTGTTGGAATATTGTATTCTTTAGCTTTTTCTTCTATAAAATCTTTATTTTCTTTATTTACAGTAGTGTGAATAATAAGGCTTAAGTAATTTCTAGCATCCATAATAATTTCTTCTATTCTATTTTTGCCTGAAATAAAAGGAAATTTTTTTATTTCATAATTATCCGATACAAATTGCTTGATTGCCGCCATTGCTATTAATTCGCCAGTTTCTCCTATGGAATCTGATAATATATATATACACAAATGTTTGCTCATCTTACACCTCCTATAAATTATTTCCTAACTCAACAAATAATCTGGTTATAGTAGTTTTGGTAACTCTTCCAATCACTTTTAAGCTCTTCTTGTCACCATCTAAATATTCAACTACCGGCAAACCATCTATCTCATGCTCTATTAACTTAATAGCAGCACTCAATACACTATCCTCCTGAGTTACATAAATTATATTTGGCATTCTTGTCATAATAACAGCAATAGGTACCATGTGTAAATCCGAACCGCCTATTGCACTTTTTAGTAGGTCCTTCCTTGATACTACTCCTGTTAGTGTCCCTTTATCAGTAACATAGATTGAACCTACATCCTCCAAAAACATAAATACTATAGCATCATATAATGAGGTGGATTCATCAAGTACAACAGGAACAGATAATACATCTTTAACAAATATATTCTTAATAGTATCAGAAACATAGCTCAATTTAGTTCTGCCTGTTATAAAATAACCTACCTTCGGCTTTGCATCTAATATTCCAGACATAGTTAAAATAGCTAAATCAGGTCTTAGTGTTGCCCTTGTAAGCCCTAGTTTATTAGCAATCGACTCACTTGTAATAGGTTGATTTTCCTTAACTATCTGTATAATCTTTTCTTGCCTTTCACTTAATTGAATATGACTCACCACCCTAATGCCAATTTATTTATTTATAACCAAAGACAAATCGCATACCTTCAACATTATATCATAAATCTTCCTTAAAAGACCAAGTCTATTCCTTTTAATATTCTCATCTTCGACCATAACCATGACTTTTTCAAAGAAATTATCTATTGGATCCTTTAGAGTTGTTAGTAAATCTAGAGCTTTATCATATTCCTTCCTATCAATTAATGCAAGAACCTTATCCTCTATATTGTTGTAGCTATCATACAGCTCGATTTCATCTTCAGTCAACAAGTCTCTTTTTACCTCATTAGAATTAGACTTAACAGCAAGAGTGGATACTCGGTTAAATGCTGTAAGAATATCCTGTAATCCATCTTTGTTTAGCCAATTGTTTAATTTATCTGCTCTAATTCTTAAATCATAGATATCATCAATCTTTGTATTTATAACTGCATCAATGATATCATACCTGATATTCATATCAAGGAACATATTTTTAACTCTACCAATGAAAAACTCCATTATTTCTGATTTAACCTTGTTGTAATCAAATGCCAGTCCATTCTCATCAACATATATATACAATGCAAAATCAACAAATTCTCCTAAGGATAAATTCAATTTTTTATCCAATATGATATTGATTATACCCAAGGCGCTTCTTCTTAGGGCAAATGGATCCTGTGAACCAGTCGGCTGGATTCCTATGGCGAATAGCCCTGCTATGGAATCCATTTTATCAGCAATAGATAGAATAGAACCTGAAGTAGTCGTAGGAAGCTGATCACCAGAGTATCTAGGCAGATATTGTTCAAATATTGCTAAGCTTACTATCTCGTTCTCACCTGACTTACTGGCATATTCCATTCCCATTTTTCCTTGAAGTTCAGTAAACTCACTAACCATCTTAGTAACCAAGTCAGCTTTTGATAAGTAGCTTGCCCTGTCAACATTTTTTTGAGTTTCTTCCCCTACCTCTAGGTAGTTGCCTATTTTCATAGCAAGCTTTTGTATTCTTTTTGTTTTTTCGTAAAGAGTTCCAAGCTTTTCCTGGAATGTTATATTTTTTAGCAATTCCACATAATTTTCAAGTGGTTGCTTTAAATCCTCTTTATAAAAGAATTTGGCATCCTCGAGTCTTGCACCAAGGACCTTTTCATTTCCCTTAACTACAATATCAGAATAATTGTCATCACCATTTCTTACTGTAATAAAATATGGTAACAATCTGTTTTTATCATCAACTACTGGAAAATATCTTTGATGTTCCTTCATAGGTGTTATAATAACATCCTGAGGCAAGCTTAAATACTCTTCCTTTATTCGTCCAATAATAGGTGTTGGATATTCTACAATGTTAGTTATTTCATCTAACAAATCTTCATCCTGAAGAATTGTACCTCCCTTTTCTCTTACAAGACGTTCAGAGCCATATTTAATGATATCTTTTCTTTCTTTTTGATCTAAAATTACATAATTTTCTCTTAAAAGTTCTATATAATTGTTTACATTATCTATTTCAATGTTCTTTTTACCCAAAAATCTATGACCTCTAGTAATATTTGATACCGAGATTTCTTCTAACTCAAATGGAATTACTCTATCATCAAGCAAGGATACAATCCATCTAATAGGTCTAGCAAACCTAAGATTTTTTCCACCCCATTTCATAGTTTTAGGAAAACTAATTTCTTTAATCAAATCAGGAATACTAGAAGAAAAAACTTCTTCAAGAGATTTTCCAATTTTTACGACATTAGCAAATACATATTCATCACCATTTATGCTCTCTATACTTAAAGAGCTCTCATTAATTCCTTGACCTCTCATAAAGCCTAGTAATGCCTTCGAAGGGTTTCCGTTTTCATCATAAGATATCTTTTTTGATGGGCCTTTTACCTTTTCATTTTTGCTAGCTTTTTTATCTACTAAACCATATATTAAAAGTGAAAGTCTTCTTGGTGTGGAATACACCTCAACATTGGAATACTCTATATTTTCCTTTTTAAGTATTTCCAAGGAATAACTTTTAATCTGGTTCATTGCATTTGACACAAATCTTGCCGGTAATTCTTCTACACCTATCTCCAACAAATAATTTTTATTCATTTACTACACCACCCTTGTTCAAAAGAGGAAATCCCATTTCTTTTCTTTGTTCAATATAAGCAGAAGCAACAATTCTTGCTAAATTTCTCACCCTGCCAATATAATGCGTCCTTTCAGAAACCGATATAGCCCCTCTGGCATCCAGTATATTAAAAGTATGCGAACACTTTAGTACATACTCATATCCAGGAATTATAAGCTTATCTGTTATAGTCTTCTTAGCCTCTTCCTCATATGTATTAAATAATTCTTTTAATACGTCTATATCTGCCTTTTCGAAGCTATATACTGATTGCTCATATTCTGCCTTATTAAAAATATCACCATAAGTTATATTTTCATTCCATCTAATATCAAATATATTGTCTACATCCTGCAGATACATTGCAATTCTCTCTAAACCATAGGTTAACTCAGCAGATTCTAGGTCACAATTTGTACTACCTACTTGTTGAAAATAAGTAAATTGCGTGATTTCCATACCGTCTAACCAAACTTCCCAACCAAGACCCCATGCACCTAAGGTAGGAGCCTCCCAGTTGTCCTCAACAAATCTTATATCATGCTTCAATGGATCTATACCTATTGCTTTCAAACTATCTAAATACAAATCCTGAACATCTTCTGGCGATGGTTTTAAAATTACTTGTAGTTGATGATGCTGATATACTCTGTTTGGATTTTCTCCATATCTAGCATCAGCAGGTCTTCTTGATGGTTCAACATAAACCACCTTCCATGGTTCAGGTCCAAGCGCTCTTAAAAACGTATTAGGGTTCATAGTACCTGCACCCTTTTCAATATCATACGGCTCCATTATCAAACAGCCTTTTTCTCCCCAATAATTAAGTAATTTCAGCATCAAATCCTGAAAAAACATAAAAACCCTCCTTATTTAATATAATAAAGACAAAAAACCTCTACATCCCTATAGGGACGAAAGGTTACTTCCGCGGTTCCACCCTATTTAATACCTATTATAGGCATTCACTTTAATCTTATACTCAGAAGTGCCCTTTTCAATAATGTATATATCCAGCTTTCACCAACCTAGACTCGCTTTAAAATCCAATTATTGAACTCCCTTCATCATAGTATAATAATATTACTATGAATAATAATCTAGCAAATATTTTCTTTAATGTCAATAGAACACTTAATTCCTATATTTATCTATAAATCCTTAATCAAATTTAATGATTTAAATTCCTGTACTTCAATGTTAAATAGAATATATTCCACTAGCAGCTTATGAAGTCTGTTTAATACTTCTTTTAATATATTTACCTTGTATAGTTCATCTAAAGCCGTATACATTAAGATATTCAAGCAATCAATAATTTCATGATTTATGGGCTTGGATGAAAAATCTGAAGAAAGGCAATTTGAGCATAAAACACCACCTAATACGATGCTAAACTTTATATTATCATTTCCTATATCACTATTGCAAACTACACAATTATCTAAATACGGTCTATATCCTATAAAGGAAATAAATTTTAATTCATATGCAGCAATAAATCTAACAAAATCCTTATCCATATTTGCTAAGCTCAATAGCCCTTTCTCAAGTAATAAAAAGAGTTTCTGATTTTCCTCCTCATCAGGAGTTGCTTTTTCAACAAGCTCCAGTAAATAAAAGCCATAAGCCAATCTTTCAATATTTTCTCTAATGGAATAAAATGAATCAATTAAATCTGCTTGAATTATATAATAAAAATTTTTGCCTTTTTTTAAACAAAATTCACTAAGTGAGAAACTTTGTGTTGCAGCCAAAAGCTGAGATTTTGGTCTATAGACTCCCTGAGCTAACACAGGTATCTTCCCGAGCTTTTTTGTATATAAAGTAATTATTTTGCTACTATCTTTAAATTTCATCTCACCTAAAACTATGCCCTCTGTTTTAATCATCATACCCTCACTACTTATAGCCAAAATATTTTACCTTACTGTCTCTTTCCCTCCAGTTTTTTTCAACCTTGACCCAAATCTGAAGATTTACTTTACTACCTAAGAGTTTTTCAATATCTTTCCTTGCGCTTTCCCCAATAGTTTTTAACATCTTACCATTTTTACCTATTACTATTCCCTTGTGTGTTTCCCTTTCGCAATATATAGTAGCAAATACATCTACAATATCCTTGTTGCTTCTTTCCTTTATACCTTCAATTCCAACGGCTATGCCATGAGGTACTTCTTCTTCAAGGTTCATAAGGGCTTTCTCTCTGATTGTCTCAGCAATAATAAACTTTTCAGGCTGATCAGTAATCATATCTTCTGGAAAGTATTGAGGACCTTTAGGTAATATATCCTTTAAAATCTTTATAAATTTATCAACATTATCATTATTCATTGCAGAAATAGGGATTATTTCCTTAAATAAATGTAAATCATTATACTTATTTATCAGAAACAAAATTTCTTCTTCTTTAAGCTTATCCGTCTTATTTATCAATAAAATTATAGGTGTTGAAATCTCCTTCAATTCTTCGATGATATATTTATCTAATTTTCCTATTTCCATGCTCTCATCAACCATAAAAGCTACCGCATCAACTTCTTCAAGGGTGCTCTTTGAAATCTTCAACATATATTCGCCTAATATATTCTTAGGCATCTGTATACCAGGTGTATCAAGAAAAACTACCTGGAAATCTTCTTCTGTATATACCATCAAAATCTTATTTCTAGTCGTTTGAGGCTTATCTGATATAATTGATATCTTTTCACCAATAATTTGATTTAAAAGTGTTGATTTTCCAACATTAGGTCTACCAACCACCGTAACAAAGCCTGATTTATACATTATCATTCTCCTTATTATTTAGCTGAATTCAAATCCTCAGGACCAAAACTATATGGCAGAAGTTCATCTAATGTATACTCCTTGTAGTCATCCTCAGTATTTGCTATTATTATATTTGCATCTTTGCCAAATTCTCTGATTACTTGCCTGCATACTCCACAAGGATATGTCGGACTTGAATCTCCTACTATAGCTATAGTTTTTATTTTTTTATGTCCTTCAGATACGGCCTTAAAAATTGCAGTTCGCTCTGCGCAAAGGGTGGGGGAATAGGATGAGATCTCTATATTGCATCCGGTATATACCTCATCGTCCTCTGTAATCAAAGCTGCACCTACATGGAAGTTTGAATATGGTACATATGCCATATCTTTAGCTTCTAAAGCACTTTTAATTAAATCCCTTTTGTTCATAATATCCTCCTCTATTCTATAACGATTGATGGATTGATATCTACCACCTGTATCCAAGTTGTACCTGGATTGAGAACCAACTCTTGTCCATTTTCATCTAAATAGTATGTTTTATTCTCTCTAGATTTTTTTACCCATTTAATATCCTTTCCTATACCGTTTGTTATATATTTTCCAGAACCTTCACCAATTATATCTATGCTCAATCTACCTTCATTGTCAATTACCTTTATAGGTGCTTCCTGTATAATTATATTTTTAGCAATGATATTAGATTTATCGGATTCATCAATATGAGTTTTGCCATCCTTCTCTCTTGTATATACCTTGTTCTGTTCATCATATATATACTTAGTAGTATTATTTGCCATATAATTAATTAAAATACTATCTACATTATATCCTTCTATATCAGTATCGTCTTCATGAAATTTAAAACCCTCATATGTACCGGTCGAATTATATTTTCTTTCTCTTTGAGTTTCTCTTATTACACTCATACTAGAATATAAATTGTTAGGAGCTTTTTTATTAGGATTTCTCCAGAACACTTTGCTGGAACTTGTTAACCCATCTATATCTGCTATCTTTAAAGTCTTGATATCTTTCTTTGCCTGTTCACTACCTCCAACTCTGGCATATACAGCATCGAATTCCAAAACCTTGGTTACAAAATATGGTCTGGAGCTTCTTATTGGTCCAATAGAATCAGGACTATTCAAAAGAAATAACCCTAAATATCTAGTATATGGTGCCTCAACTGGAAATTCATATACTACCTCAGCATCTTTTAACCCAGCTTGCCATCTAGCACGGGGATGATTGTCAAACATAACTGCCACTACTCTTTGATCAACCACTTCATCTGGTGCATATATACCGCTTAGGGGTGAGGGCTTGCCCACATTTATGGGTTCCTCTTCTACAGGTTCATCCTCTACATTTTCCTCTGCTTCATCTATAGATGGTATTTCTTTAACAGTATCAACATCCTTTTTACATCCAGATAAACTAATTAGCAATATCAATAATAATATATATAATTTTTTCACAAACCTTCCCCCTTATCGAATGAACTGAAAAATTAAGATTCCTATTAATGTGCCTATTAAACCGCCATATATAACTTCAACTAATGTATGAATTTTACCCTCTACTCTGCTTTCTGCAACTAACAGTGCCATTATAAAAGATAGAGTAGTGATTAAAATATTATGAGCCAAAAAGGATATGATAGTTGCAATACAAAATGAAACTGCCGAATGTCCACTTACTGTACCACCTTGAAAGTGCGTTCCACGTCCTTTATAGTATTTTACTTTTAGTCCTATTGTCACCAATACAACCAAAAGTAGTGCAATAAATGTTAGATGAACTTCACTATTCTGTATTTTAAACAATATCTTGTTGGTAAGAGGATTAATTCTATCGAAAAATAACAAATATCCAACTACCACAGCATTAATTGTAGAAACAAGTACTGCACCAGCGGATACATCCTTCGCAATTCTAGCTAATGGATGATAATCCCTTGTGATAATATCTATAGTTTTTTCTATAGCAGTATTTATCATCTCAGCTACAAGAACCAGAGAAATAGCAAATAATAGGAGCATAAATTCCAATCTTGTAAAATTGTAAAAAAGGCTTAATCCTATAACAAATATTGCCGTGATATAATGAATCCTCAAATTTTTCTCAGTTTTCATAGCTGTAATAATACCATTAACTGCATAATTAAAGCTATCTATAATGCTTCGACCTTTCATTTTAACCCCTTTACTTTTCTTTAAATATCCCTAGATTTTTCATAACCTGCTTTTCTTTATTTCTCATGATTTTCTTTTCTTCTTCATTCATATGGTCATAACCCATTAGATGAAACATACTATGAGCTGTTAAATAAGCTATCTCTCTTTCTAAGGTATGTCCATATTCTAAAGACTGCTCCTTTGCTCTTTCTATAGATATGATTATATCCCCCAATAATAGGGTCGAGATTTCAAATTCATCCTCCATAGGGAATGATAATACATCCGTTTCACTATCTACACCTCTATATTCTCTATTTAATTCTCTTATTTCAGAATTCTCCACAAAGGAAATGCTAACTTCATAGTCCTTTGAAATACCTTCAACCATCAAAGCTTCATTTATAACTAATTCCAATAGTTTTTCTAATTCTTCAGTTATCTCATATTTTGACTGTCTGTTATCTATATAATATTTCAGATATATCACCCCTCTTTTCAACCTGAGCGTAAAGCTATGCTCAGGTTAAATGACACAAAAGTAGATACCTTTTAAGTGATCTACTTTTTCTATTACCCTAATTATATTACTAATTCTATAAAATTAATTTGAATTATCATATTTTTCATAAGCATCTATTATCCTTTGAACTAATGGATGTCTAACGATATCATATTTAGAAAGCTGTATAAAATCAATTCCTTTAACATTATTTAAAACTTTAGTAACTGTTTTTAGTCCTGACTGCTTGCCCTTTGGTAGGTCTACCTGGGTTATATCGCCAGTTATGATAGCTTTTGAGCCAAATCCTAATCTAGTTAAGAACATCTTCATCTGCTCATTTGATGTATTCTGAGCTTCATCCAGTATAACATATGCAGAATCTAGGGTTCTTCCTCTCATATATGCCAATGGAGCAACCTCAATCAGTCCCCTTTCAACATATTTAGAATATGTTTCAGGTCCTAAAATATCAAATAAAGCATCATATATTGGTCTAAGATAAGGATCTACCTTTTCCTGTAAATCACCAGGTAAAAAGCCTAGGTTCTCACCTGCTTCAACAGCAGGTCTTGTCAATATAATTCTATTTACCTCTTTATTTTTGAAAGATTGTACTGCCATAGCCATAGCTAGATATGTCTTCCCAGTTCCAGCTGGCCCTATTCCAAATACAATATCATTTTGCTTTATAGAATCCAGATATCTTTTTTGTCCTAATGTCTTTGGCTTAATACTCTTTCCAGAGGCAGTCACACAAACAACCTCTTTAAGTAAATCCCCTAAATTTTCTTCCCTTCCTGCCATTACCAGCTGAATAGCATATCTTAAATCCTGTTTATCCAGATGTTTATAGCTCTGAACCATAATTATAAGGTTATAAATCAGCTTTTCACCCATGTTTACGGCTTCTGAATCACCATATATCTTTACCTGACCATTCCTTATAAAAACATCCACATTCAATTCTTTCTTAATGATATCTAGATTTTCATCAAATTCACCAAATATCTCATTAATAATCCCATGATTTTCAATTTCAATGCCACGTTCTATCGAATTTGTCAAACTTTACAATACCTCCTAGTTATTTATGATAACCTTCTTCCCAATTTCTTCTATTGCCTCAACATAAACTGTAGTTGTTAAAATATTTCCATCAATATTATGAACAACTTCTTTAGAGACAATTTCAGCTCCTTCGTATATCTCATTATTTATCTTCTCAATAGCCTTTATTTGATTAGCTTGTTTAATAAAATCTATATCCTGTTTTATTTCTTTTAATTCTACTTCTCTATATTCATAGGTTAAAATCTTTATAGGAAAATCTATGGCTTCCCAATTTATAAGTTTTTTTTCTTCAATATATTCTTTGTAATTATCAAAAGGAATATCCTTTATAAATTTAATCCCTCTTTTATTTATTTTCAAACCATTTTGTTCAATTTTTCTTCCTGTTTCTTTTTCAACTTTTTTTACAATTTGTTCTTCAACTGTAGCCTCATACCTTGTTCTTGCTAATACTTCCCCATCTGCATGAACTAAGTAAAAACTATCATCAGCACTTTCCATTGCACCACTTATCAAAATCTGATTTTCCTTAACAATTTGACCAGCTTTTACTACTGCATCTCCATTTCTAGCTACTACTTTAGTTATTACCCCTTTTTTTCTAGCAACGATATTTGCTGGGTAATTTCTATCAACAATCTCTGGTGGCAAATCTTCTTCCTTTACTTCTATTACTAGTTTAACACCTTGTGTTTTAATATTGATAAAGGAAAAATAGTCATATTCATTAACCAATAATAACTTCAAATCCTCTTCAGATATGGCCATCTTAGGAGTACCAGTACTTACCCCATTTTCATTAAGAAAAGAAATTATATCTTCGGTTGGTGTCTGTAAAGCACCATTTATTTCTATTTTCCAAATAAAAGAGGATAACATAAATATAATAAAGAAAAATATAATAAAACCACCGACAAACATCTTTCTTTTTTTCATTCTCTCTAATATAAAAGGAAACCCATTTCGTATTAAGATTTCTTCCTTGCATCCTACCTTATTGATTAATACTTCAAGCTCTTTAAGACCTTTTAGACTTACTGAAACCTCAACCTGAAAATTGTTTAGTTTTTTAACATCCCACAAATATATATTATTTGTTAATGCTAAGTTTAACAATCTTTCCAAGGATAAACCTTCAATTCTAATAATAACATAACCCTTTAAATAATTCCATATTTTTATAGCTAGCATATTATCACTCCTAGCTTATGATTTCAACATTTTCTATATTTCCAACTATTAAGATTTCTTCTGTTAATATGTTTTTTATCTCCAGATCTTCTCCGATAACCTTAATAATTCCTATTCTCGAATTAATGCGAATCATAAGGCTAGTGTACTCGATTATTCCTTTATGATTAAATATACTAATCTCTTTATTTCCGACAATAATGATTTTAGGTAAATCTAAAGTAATATCTATTGGTAATTCTAATGCTTCAGATAGATTGGTTTTTATATCATCAATACTTTTTTTCATTATATATCCCTCCAATCTATCTTATGATGCATTATAAGTATCTATTACAAAGAAAAAGAAGCACTTTTACATGCTCCTTTTAATGTTTCTAATACTCTTAGGTTCTGACAATATTTCAGAAAAAATTATCCCCTTCAGTAAATCATTTTTCAAATCTATATTAAATTGTTTTTCTTTATTATTCTCTGTATCTTCCATTTCTTTAGAATTAAAAGTATCTACACCGGATTTAGCCTCCATGAAAGAATCTTGCATGGCAATATTTTTTTTGTTGACCGGTGTTTGGATTGGTTTTTGTTGTACTGCGCTCTGTATTTTCTTTTTCCTGTTGATATCTTTTTCTTTATTTATTTCCTTTTCTATTTCTTCTCTGAACGTATCAATAATATTTTTGCCTTCTCGTGTATTCTTTGAAACAGAAGGTTTATTGATAGGTCTGTCATTTAACTGTCGTGCACGCTTTTGTCTTGACTCTTCAATTTTCTTTTTATCCTTTGCACTTTTTATTACAATATTAATAATAAACCAAAGTACTAGTAGTATAATAGGGCTATCCATTTAATCACATCCTATTTATTTGGATTATCTTTCTCAGTTATTTTAGAAATCGAAGATCTCATATCCGTATCTGCTAATACATTTTTCATATTGTAATAATCCATTACACCAAGTTTCCCATCTTTTAAAGCAACTGCCAATGCCAATGGTACCTCTGATTCAGATTCAACAACCTTAGCACGCATTTCCTGAACCTGAGCAATCATTTCCTGCTCTCTTGCAACTGCCATTGCTCTTCTTTCCTCTGCTTTAGCCTGAGAAACTTTCTTATCAGCTTCGGCTTGATCCATCTGAAGTTTAGCGCCTATATTTCTTCCAATATCTACATCTGCAATATCGATTGATAATATTTCAAATGCTGTACCTGAATCCAATCCTTTATCCAGTACAGTTCTAGATATACTATCAGGATTTTCCAAAACATCCTTATGGGACTTTGAGCTACCTACAGTTGTTACAATACCCTCGCCAACTCTGGCAATGATGGTTTCTTCACCAGCTCCACCTACTAGTCTTTCAATATTTGCTCTAACGGTTACTCTTGCTTTTACAATCACTTCTATACCATCCTTAGCAACTGCTGAAATCTGAGGTGTTTCTATTACCTTTGGATTTACACTTACTTGAACGGCTTCCAAAACATTTCTTCCTGCTAAGTCAATAGCAGCAGCCCTTTCAAATTCCAAAGGTATATTGGCTCTTTGAGCCGCTATTAAAGCATCTACTAAAGTGTTTACATTACCACCAGCTAGATAGTGTGCTTCAAGCTCATCTATATTAATTGATAATCCTGCTTTAGTTGCCTTTATCATCGGATTAACAATTCTGTTTGGAACTACTCTTCTAAGCCTCATACCTATAAGTGTGGCTATTCCTACTCTAACACCCGAAAAGAATGCCGTAATCCAAAGACCCACTGGGACAAATGTGAAAAACAGTATTAATAAAATTATGATAACTATAGCTATTCCCATGACAATAAATAAATCCATTTTAACTCCTCCTAACAAATATTTTTGACCCTTCGACTCTAACGACCTTTATCTGAGTATTTTTAGCTACAAATCCTCCATCTGACAATGCATCATATTTTTCTCCTTCTATTTCTATAAAACCCGCAGGTCGAAGTTCTGATAATGTAATTCCTTCTTTATCCAACAAATGATCCATAGTATTTACACTTAAATATCCCTTTTCTTTATCCAATTTGTTATTTAGAATAATGTTGTTGAACAATTTACTCTTAAAACCTAATTTCAATAGATATATAGTCACAACTGTGGTAATAATAATGGCTATACTTAAAGATATTAGTGCCGTTCTCATATTATCCATTGCAAGTATGGTTCCAGCTACAATGAATACAATGCCTCCTATACCGGATAATCCAAATCCAGGAATCATACCTTCTGCGACCAATAATATTAGACCTACTACAAATAAAGCCAAGGAAGTCCAATTAGAATTTCCAGCTAATATATTACCACCAAAATACAAACCAAATCCCATTATGCTTATAGTACCACCTAATCCAAAGCCTGGAGTCAATACTTCAACTACCAAACCTATAAAACCCAATGTAAGTAATATAGAACTTATATATGGACTAGAAATGTATTTTGCAAGCTTTACCTGCATTCCTTCTTTTACTTCAATTATCTCTGATGTATCAATATTAAAATTTGCCAATATATCATTATAATCATTGGAAATATAATCAGCTATATTGTGCTCTAATGCTTCATTAGCAGTCAAATTAACAAGCTTTCCTCTTTGATTTATACCATCAATTACAATATCCTTATCGGCCATAGCTTCAATAATCTGATTGTTTCTACCTCTTAGTTGAGCAGTATCACGAAGAACTGATCTCCACAAAGACAATACTTTTTCAGTATTAGGAATAGTTTCAGCTGAGCCAATCGTTGAATTGTTAGCCATAACAACTTTTTCACTGGCAATTGCTATAAGGACTCCAGCAGACACAGCTTTGTTATTAACATAGGAAATTGTTGGAATATTGGTTGAAATAATAGTATCCTTTATCTTTATCGCTTCATCAATTTCTCCACCATAGGTGTCTATTTCAAAAATAATTGCATCAACATTTTCTTTATTTAAATCATCAACTACATCATTGACAAAGCTTCTGGTTGCTCTATTGATTTCTCCTTTAATAGGAACTACATAAACCTTTCCTTGTTCTTCGGCAAAAACAATATTAGTTAGAAGAAAAAAAAGTAAAATGAATGTAAATAATGTTTTTTTCTTCAAATTCACACCCCCTCTTTTATAATATACCATGATTTCATACTTATAACCAATATTTTAGATAAATTATTGACATTTAGTTTGTTGATGGAGATCGTTCGTTGTGTTAGGTCATTAGTCGGCTCCGTTTGCTAAATCAAAGATTTAGACTACGCGACATCTGACCTACATCAGCTCACTATCGTTCGTTGTGTTAGGTCATTAAAAAACCTGAGTTTTTAAACTCAGGTTAATTTAACACTTTCCTAACAATTTTATTTACTATATTTCCATCAGTTCTGCCTTTGACTTTAGGCATAACAGCTTTCATTATTAATCCAATATCCTTTAAGGAGGAAGCGTTGATTTCTTTCATAGTATCAAGAACTATTTGTTCTAGTTCTTCTTCACTTAGCTGTTCTGGTAAATATTGTAAAAGAATTTCAATCTCTTTTTGTGTAAGCTCTACTAAATCTTCTCTGGAACCTCTTTTAAAATCTTCAATTACCATTCTTTTTTCTTTAACTTGTTTAGAAATAATGTCCAAGATTTCTTCATCAGTTAAATCTTTTCTTTGATCTACTTCAATTTGTTTCACTGCTGCTCTAACCATAGTTACTACGTTTTTTCTAATAGTATCCTTGTTTTTCATGGAAGTTTTCATATCTTCCATAAGTTTATCTTTAAGGGACATAAGTTCACCTTCTTATTAATACTTGGAATGTTTCTTTCTTCTTGCTTCTTCAGATTTCTTTTTACGTCTTACACTTGGCTTTTCATAGTGTTCTCTTTTTCTTACTTCACCCATAACACCAGCACGTGCACATTGTCTTTTAAATCTTTTCAGCGCATTATCAAGAGATTCGTTTTCTCCTACTTTAATTTCTGACATCGATCTTCCCTCCCCTCTCTACTACAAGAGTTTATCCATATTACTATGGTTAAGGTTTGCATACTAGATAATTATACATTATCTATTTAATTAATTCAATAGATTTTTAACCCGGAGGCCACATCATTTGTCTTCCACCTAATACATGAAAATGTATATGATTTACTGATTGTCCACCCTCGTCCTTACAATTATTCACTATTCTATATCCATTGTTCAAATTTAGTTCCTTAGCTAATCTTTTAGCTACTAAAAAGACATGTCCTACAATATCTGAATTACTTTCTGTAATATCATCATTAGATTCAATATGCTCTTTTGGAACTATTAAAAAATGAACCGGAGCCTGAGGGTCAATATCCTTAAAAGCTATTACCTTATCATCTTCATATATAAATGTACTTGGAATTTCTTTGTTTATTATCTTACAAAACAGACAGTCCATAATTTCACCTCCCCAATAATATAAATTATTCTATACTACCAATAAGTAGTTCTCCAGCAGAGTTCACTATTTTAACATTTTTTATTTCTCCAATGATAGGATTATCCGAAATTACTCTAGTTCTTATATAGTTATTTGTATATCCTTCATATGAATTCTCAATATCATTATTTACTTCTTCAAATAAAACATCAAGATTTTTATTTATAAATTTTTCGTTGAATTTTCTAGTCAATTCATTGCCAAGATTTATTAACATATCACTTCTATTGCCCTTTATATTCCCATCAATCTGGTTTTCATATTTGGCCGCAGGTGTACCCTTCCTAGGACTATATTTAAAAACATGAATCCTTGAAAAAAGAATATCTTTAACAAAATTGTAAGTTTCGTTAAATTCCTCTTCTGTCTCACCTGGAAAACCTACGATTATATCAGTTGTTAAACCGGCATCAGGCATATATTTTCTAATGATATCTACCTTTTCCCGATAAAGCTCTTTAGTATATTTCCTATTCATTCTCTTCAATACTGAATTGCTACCGCTTTGAAGGGACAAATGAAAGTGGTCACATACCTTGCCTATATCAACTAATTCTTTCATAAAATCATCATCAATCAAAGTAGGCTCTAAAGAGCTCAATCTAATTCTTTCAATTCCCCTTATATTTCCTATACCCTTTATTACTTGTATTAAAGGAAGTTTGTCTAAATCTTTTCCATAGGATGCAACATGAATACCAGTCAGTACTATCTCTTTAAAATTTGCATCTGCCAATTTCTGCGTTTCGGAGATAATCTCATCATAAGCCCTGCTTCTTATTGGTCCTCTGGCATAAGGAATAATACAGTAGCTGCAAAATTGATTACATCCATCCTGGATTTTTATATATGCCCTAGACTTGGATTTTATTTCATCTATATTTATTTTATCAAATTTTTTATATTTTTTTATATCTCTTACTATATTTATTTTTTTACTGTTTCTTTTAGCTTCTTCACATAGTTCAACTATTCTATTCCTTTCACTAGTACCGATTATAACATCTACCCCATCAATTTTTTCAACTTCTTCTGGTGATACTTGAGAATAACAACCTACTACTGCTATAATTGGGTTTCCATTCAATTTCTTAGCCTTTCTTATAAATTGCCTTGACTTTCTATCTGATAAATTGGTAACTGTACAAGTATTTATAACATATATATCTGCTAATTCATCTCCATCTACAATGGAATAGCCCTTTTTCTCAAATAATTCCTCCATAGCTTCCGTTTCATATTGATTGACTTTGCATCCTAGTGTATGAAATGCTACGGTTTTCATTAAATCACTCCTATATTTCCTGCTTCGTACAAAACAATAGCTGATGCTACAATAGCTGCAGTTTCAGTTCTAAGTATTCTCGATCCAAGTGTAGTTATTTTTGCGCCAATACTTTTAAGTTTTTCTATTTCTTCAGGTTCAAATCCACCTTCAGGTCCAATTAAAATATTAATTTTTTGAGAATTTAAGTCCAAAATCCCTTCTTTGATGGTTAGGTGCTCCTCATCTTCATATGGAACTATAATATTTTTCTCTTCTTTTAATACATTTATCATTTCATCAAAACTGATAATATTTTTAACCTTGGGTATATAATTTCTTTTGGACTGCTTTGCTGCTTCCTCAACTATTGCGTTCCATCTTTCCACCTTATTTTGCTCTTTTTTTAACTCCTTAATCTTGACAACAGATCTATGCATTGCAACGGGAACAAACTCTTTAACACCTATTTCAGTGCATTTTTGAAAAACTAGTTCCATCTTGTTTCCCTTGGATAAACCTTGAAACAATGTTATTTCTATTTTTGACTCACTATCACCTTGTCTTATATTCTTTATTTCAACAATTATATCGTCCTTGTTAAGTTCGATAATTTCACATAGATATTCCTTGCCATCACATGATATCTCTATTTTATCATTAATCTTTAATCTTAGTACATTTCTTATATGTTTTACATCAGTACCAACTATTATTATCTTATCTTCTGAAATTTGATTTCCGTTTACAAAAAACCTATGCATATTTTCACCTTATTTGCTCGCTACTATGCAAGCCCATCCATTTTCTTCCTTAATACTTATAATATTAAAGTCATTTTCTAGCAAGGCATTCTTAACTAAGGATATTTTCTCAACAATAATACCGGAACCTATAAATATTCCACCTTCTATCAAATACTTATCAATTGATTCTATCATTTCTGCAAGAACCTCTGCAATTATATTTGCTACTATAATATTTGCCTTACCATCAATAACGTCAAGCAAGTTGCCGTGTTTTATTTTAACTACTTCACTCACATTATTTTTTTTAATATTTTCATTTGAAATCTGCACGCACATTTCATCTAAATCAATTCCTATGACTTCTTTTGCTCCAAGCTTAGCAGCAACGATACTAAGTATCCCGCTTCCACAGCCTACATCATAAACCACCGAATCACTTTTTACATATCTTTTTAAAACTTCTGTGCACATCATAGTTGTTTCATGAGTACCAGTCCCAAAAGCCATGCCAGGGTCTAATTCTATGATTATATCTCCAGTTTTTTTTTCATAAGCTTCCCAAGAAGGCTTTATTATAATATTATCATCAATTTTTATTACTGGAAAGTATTTCTTCCAATTATCTGCCCAATCATCTTCATCTACTTCCAATGTACTCAACTCTCCATATGTATCTAATTCATTCTTTATAAGCATAAGATTATCAGAAATACCATTGTCCATGAAATAGTAAGCTTTAATTATAATTCCATCAAATCCCAAATCAATCAAACTTGGATCAATAAAATCCCAGTCCTTTTCTGTCCTTGAAAATTCCTTTATATCATTTGGATCCTCAATAGCAAGTCCAGTAGCACCATATTTATAAAATATTTCTGATACAATATCTTCATTTTCATGCGTTGTTTTGATTTGTACCTCTAACCATTTCATTAAAACACATCCTTTGTTAATCTTAGATAATTATATCTTATATTATAAAAAAATGCCATATACAAAACAATCACCCCTCATAGGTGATTGTTTTTGTCAGTTGAATACATCCTTTACTTTCTCAAAGAAGCCTTTCTTTTGCTCTCTAAATTCTTCTCCCTGTTCCTTACCAAGTTCAATTAGTAAAGTCCTCTGCTTTTCAGTCAATTTTGTAGGCACCTTGATATCCACAGTAAAGTATAAATCACCTCTGCCAACTCCTCTTACATTTGGAACTCCTTTGTTTTTAAATTTAAATTGAGTTCCAGTTTGAGTGCCTTCAGGAATATTGAATTTTTCTTTTCCTTCTAAAGTAGGTACTACAATCTCTGACCCCAGAGCTGCCTCTGTATATGATATAGGTATGTTTATAAAGATATTATTGCCATCTCTCTTAAATATTTCATCTTCTCTAACACTAATATAAATATATAAATCACCTGAAGGGCCTCCACGTAAACCTCCCTCGCCTTCGCCTTTTACAGAAATTATAGAATCCTCGTCAACTCCTGCAGGTACCTTCACCTTTATTTTCTTATCCTTTGTTTGTCTTCCTGTACCTTTACATGTATGACATTTTTCCTTGATTATTTCTCCTGTTCCTTCACACACATCGCAAGTTCCGACTCGTACAAATTGTCCAAATGGAGACTGCTGAGCGTATTTTACCTGTCCGGTGCCATGACATTTAGAGCAGGTTTCTTTGTGCGTACCGGGTTCCGCTCCTGTTCCATTGCATGTTGAACAACTCTCTGTTCTTCTAATTTGTATTTCCTTTTCTACCCCAAATACTGCTTCTTCAAATTCCAGAGTTAAGTTGTACTTCAAATCAGAACCTCTAACTGGGCCGGTTTTTCTTTTTTGAGAATAACCTGAGCTAAAGCCACCACCAAAGATATCAAAAATATCATCAAATATATCTCCAAATCCACCAAAACCTTGTGCCCCACCTTGTTCATTTACACCTTCAGGGCCAAACCTGTCATATCTTGCTCTTTTATCATCATCGCTTAAAACCTCATAGGCTGTATTTGCTTCCTTAAATTTCTGCTCTGCTTCGCTATTATTTGGATTTAAATCAGGGTGATACTTTTTTGCAAGCTTTCTATATGCTTTCTTGATTTCATCACTGGAAGCATTCTTATCTACCCCTAATATTTCATAATAATCCCTCAAAAAATTTCACCAACCTTTATAATGTCTAACATAGCATAAGCTAAATCCTAAGATTTAGCTTATGTTTTTATTTATTCCTCATCATCATCTACTACTTCATAGTCAGCGTCTACAACATCGTCTTTAGGGTTAGAATCTGCTCCACCTTGACCTTGATTTTGCTCATATAGTTTTTGTGAAATAGCATAGAAGCTTTCAGTTAATTCATCAGTCTTCTTTTTAATGTCATCTACATCATCACCCTCTAATGATTTCTTAAGTGCATCAAGCTTTGAAGTAACCTCTGCCTTTTCATCCGGTGATATCTTTCCTTCCAAGTCCTTTAAGGTCTTTTCAGTTTGATATACCATTTGATCTCCATTGTTTCTTATTTCAATTGTTTCCTTTTTATTCTTGTCTTCTTCCGCAAATCTTTCGGCTTCTTTAACCTTTTTATCTATATCTTCATCAGATAATTTATTAGAAGCAGTTATTGTAATCTTTTGTTCTTTACCGGTTCCTAAGTCCTTTGCACTAACATTTACAATACCATTTGCATCTATATCAAAGGTAACTTCAATTTGTGGTACTCCTCTTGGTGCTGGTGGTATTCCAGAAAGTTCAAATCTACCTAATGTTGTATTATCAGCAGCCATTTGTCTTTCACCTTGTAGTACGTGAATATCTACTGATGTCTGTCTATCGGAAGCTGTAGAGAATACTTGAGATTTCTTTGTAGGTATTGTAGTATTTCTCTCAATTAATCTAGTTGTTACACCACCAATTGTTTCAATTCCCAATGACAATGGAGTAACATCAAGTAATAGTATATCTTTAACTTCTCCACTTAAAACACCACCCTGAATTGCTGCACCAATAGCTACACATTCATCAGGATTTATATCCTTTTGAGGGTCTCTGCCAATTAAATTTTTAACTGCTTCTTGAACTGCAGGTATTCTAGTTGAACCCCCAACCAATAATACTTTTTCGATTTCAGAAGCTTGTAAACCAGCATCCTTTATAGCTGCTCTAACAGGCTCTAGTGTCTTCTCTACTAGGTTAGAAGTTAATTCATTAAATTTGGCTCTTGTAATATCCATATTCAAATGTAATGGACCAGATTGAGTTGCTGTTATAAATGGTAGATTGATATTTGTTGTCATTGTAGACGACAATTCTTTTTTAGCTTTTTCTGCTGCTTCCTTTAATCTTTGAAGTGACATCTTATCAGTAGTTAAATCAACACCATTTTCTTTCTTAAATTGATCGTTTATATATTTTATTAACGCCTCATCAAAGTCATCTCCACCAAGGCGGTTATTTCCTCTTGTAGCAAGAACTTCAAATACTCCATCACCGATTTCAAGTATGGAAACATCAAATGTTCCACCACCTAAGTCAAATACCATAATCTTGTGCTGTCCTGCTTCCTTATCCATACCATATGCCAAAGCAGCAGCTGTAGGTTCATTAATTATTCTCTTAACGTTTAAACCTGCTATTTTTCCTGCATCCTTAGTTGCCTGTCTTTGACTGTCTGTAAAATATGCCGGAACGGTAATTACTGCATCTTCTACCTTTTCACCTAAATAACTTTCAACATCCATTTTGATTTTTTGAAGAATCATAGCTGAAATTTCTTCTGGTGAATAATTCTTTCCATCAATATTTGTTTTATAATCTGTACCCATATGTCTCTTTATAGATGTAATAGTTTTATCAGGATTTGTTATAGCCTGTCTTCTAGCTGTTTCACCAACTAATCTTTCTCCATCTTTAGTAAATGCTACCACTGAAGGAGTGGTTCTATTTCCTTCTATATTAGGTATAACTACAGGTTCTCCACCTTCTATAACAGAAGCACATGAATTAGTTGTACCCAAGTCAATTCCAATTATTTTTCCCATATTAATTCCTCCCTATGTTATTTTGAAACTTTGACCATAGCTGGTCTAATAACTTTTTCTTTTAATTTATATCCCTTTTGCAATACTTCAGTAATCATTCCTGGCTCATACTTATCACTTTCTTCCATGAATACAGCATCGTGATAATTTGGGTCAAAAGCCTTTCCTAAACAATCAATTTCCATTACAGAATAGTTCTTCAATAAATCAAATAGCTGCTGTTCAATCATGCTTATTCCCTTATAAAAGCCATCTTCTTTATCAACTTCACTTTCCAAAGCCCTTTGAAAATTATCAATTATAGGTAACAAATCTCGCATTACAAATTCGATTCCGTCAGAAATTGAATTTTCCTTCTCATTTTCAGTCCTTCTTTTATGATTGATAAAATCAGCTTGTAAACGCATGAATCTACTATTCAATTCATTGAGTTCCTCTTCCTTGGCTTTAATGATTTCCTTTAACGGTTCATCTTTTACTTCTTCTGCCGCTTCATTATTTACGGATTCAGTTTTTAATTCTTCAATATTCTCCATACCATTTTCGTTAAATTCTGCCTTGTTCTTGTTATCACTCATTGAATCACCTCATATTAATTCTTCGCCAAGCTTTCAATAATCTCTGAAATATTTACAGAGAATAGCTTTAACGTGTTTATTAGTTTATAATAATCCATTCTGGTTGGACCTATAACACCAATTTTTCCTATGGTCTTACCCCTAAATTTATATGTTGCTGTAATTATACTGCTATCCTGTAACTGAGAGTAATTGTTTTCGTTACCTATTATTATATCGATATCATGTTTTAAAGAATTGTTAAGAAGCATATCCAATACCATATCCTTATCTTCCATGAAAGATATAATGGATTTTGCTTTGTCTATATCCTTATACTCAGGATAATTGAGGATTCTAGTAATTCCTTCGTAATATAGGTCTATGTTGTCAGTATCTTCTATCGACTTGCTTAATATAGGTATCAGACTTTGCAATATATATCTATAATCATAAAGCTCTTTGATTATTCCTGTATCAAGTACTTGCAACATCTCTTCAAAAGTCAGTCCTCTTAGACTATTATTTAATATATTTGAAAGACTGTTGAGCAAATCAGCTGAAATTGGTTTATCCAATTTAAATATCGAATTTTTAACTATATCAGAATTATTAACTATAATCAACAATATTTGTTTCTCATCAATAGGTACCAATTGAATATGCTTAACCTTGCTTGATTTTAACTGAGGAGAAATTGCAAGAGCTGTATAGTTTGTTATCTCCGATAAAACCTTAGCTGCATTTTGTAACAAATGAACTAATTCATCAGATTCATTAATTAATATATTCTTAATCTTTTCCTTCTTTTGTAAATCAAATATGAATTGATCAAATTTTAGAATACTATCTACATATAGTCTATATGCCTTATCTGAAGGAACACGACCAGCAGAAGAATGGGGTTTGTTTAACAAACCAAGCTCTTCAAGATCCGACATTTCATTTCGAATCGTTGCTGAGCTTACACCAAGGTCATAATGTTTAGATATAGTCCTAGATCCTATTGGTTCAGCAGTTAATATATAACTATTAATAATAGCATAGAGCACCTTTAATTTTCTCTCATCCAACATTTTAATCACCCCTTGGTTCTTGGATGTATTATTAGCACTCCATGATGTCGAGTGCTAACATCATAATATTAAATTACCACTAGTTATTAGCTTTGTCAATACCTTAAAACAATTTAAGGCATAAAATCTACTTCCACGATATTTGATAAATCCATACCCTTTGCAGTTAGTTTAATCGCAGCTTCATCATCGCTAATCAATTTATTTTGTTTATGCAATAATATTATATCCCCATATTTTTTTTCAATGTCAAACCCAAATCTTTTTACAAATTCTTTCTTAATAATACCCTCGTTCAATCTGAGACCAAGTATACAATATTCAGCAATTTCCATATCTTTATCAATAATTTCTTCATCTTCAACAGGAAATTCATCTTCCCCAAGCTTTTCATTATATGTATTTATATCAGAGAAATTCCAAAATCTCTTTCCAAATAAATTTGAATGACTATTAAGTCCGATTCCTAAATAAGGTTTAACTCTCCAGTATGTGATATTGTGCATACAGTTGTAGCCGGGTTTTGAAAAGTTAGAGATTTCATATTGTTCATAGCCATTACTATCAAAAATATCTATAGCCTTATGATACATTAATCTTTCTACATCTTCATCAGGTAATTGCAAAATACCTTTCTTGTACCATCTGTAAATAGACGTTCCTTCTTCAATTATCAGGCTATAAAGAGAAATATGCTCTACATTCATACTAACAACTTTATTGATAGTATTTATTAAATCCTCCATTGATTGACCGGGCAATCCAAACATTAAATCAACATTTATATTGTTAAACCCATTACTTCTTAAAAGTTTAAATGATTTGTAGAAGTCCTCTGCACTATGAATTCTTCCTATAGATTGAAGCAATCTGTTATCCAGAGTTTGTAATCCCAAACTAACTCTATTGATTCCAATTTCCTTATAGATTTTTATCTTCTCATTGTCCAATGTTCCTGGATTTGCTTCAATCGTTATTTCATTTAACTTTTTTATGTTAAAGCAAGTGTATACTTCATTTAAAACATTAGCTATATAGTCTGCATCTATACAGGAAGGTGTACCTCCGCCTATAAAAATTGTTTCCAAATAGAAATCGGACATCCTTAATTTATACAAACTTATTTCCTTAATTAAATTGTCTATATAGATTTGTATATTTTCATCTTTTCTAGGAAATGATATGAAATCACAATAATGACATTTTTTCTCACAAAACGGTATATGAATATATAAACTAAAAGATTTCATTTTACCTCCTAAATAAAATGCACACCCAGTGTGCATTTTATTTTTCGTCGTATTTTAATACTGTTAGAAAAGCTTCCTGAGGTACTTCAACAGCACCAATTTGTCTCATACGCTTCTTGCCCTCTTTTTGTTTTTCCAACAGTTTTTTCTTTCTACTTATATCTCCACCATAACATTTAGCCAATACATCTTTCCTTAAAGCTCTTATTGTTTCTCTTGCTATAATCTTTGACCCAATAGCAGCCTGAATCGGTATAGCAAATTGGTGTCTAGGGATTACATCCACCAATCTTTCCGCAATATTTCTACCCCTTTCATAGGCCTTTTCAGAGTGAACTATTAAGGAAAAAGCATCTACTAATTCCCCATTGATCAATATATCCATTTTTACAAGCTCGCTTCGTTTATAACCCTTTAATTCATAATCAAAGGAGGCATAGCCTTTTGTTTTTGATTTAAGTGCATCAAAAAAATCATAGATAACTTCATTTAATGGCAATTCATAGTGAAGCATGACTCTTGTTTCCTCTAGGTATTCCATATTTATAAAAGTACCTCTTTTATTCTGGCAAAGTTCCATAATTGTTCCCACATAATCAGTAGGAGTCATTACAGACGCATTTACAATCGGTTCCTCCATATAATCAATCTCTGCCTGAGGAGGCAAATTTGATGGATTTTGAATTTCAAGAAAAGTACCATCATTTTTATATACCTTGTATATAACACTAGGTGCAGTGGTAACAATGTTTAAATCAAATTCCCTTTCAAGTCTCTCTTGTATTATTTCCATATGAAGAAGACCTAAGAAACCACATCTAAATCCAAATCCTAAGGCAACTGATGATTCAGGCTCAAAAACTAGAGAAGCATCATTAACCTGTAACTTTTCTAGTGCATCTCTAACGGACGTAAAATCTTCTCCTTCAGCTGGATAAATTCCACAATAAACCATAGGTATGACCTTCTTGTACCCTGGTAATGGCTCATTAGTAGGATTATTGTCATCAGTTATAGTATCACCGACTCTAGCTTCTTTAACATTTTTTATACTTGCGGTTACATATCCTACTTCCCCAGCCTCAAGCTTTTCCAATGGAACATGCTTTGAAGTATTTATACCTACTTCTGTAACCTCAAAGCTTCTCCCTGTAGACATCATTCTCATCATCATTCCAGGTTTTATAGTGCCTTCCACAACTCTTATATAACATGTAACTCCTTTATAACTGTCATAATAAGAATCGAAAATTAACGCCTTTAATGGGGCATTTGCGTTTCCTTTAGGGGCAGGAATCGTAGACACTATTGCTTCAAGGACAGTATCAATGTTTAAACCTTCCTTCGCAGAGATCAATGGAGCATGTTCGCAGTCAATCCCAATGATATCCTCTATTTCCTTTTTAACTTCATCAGGTCTCGCGCTAGGTAAGTCTATTTTATTTATTACAGGAAGTATTTCAAGGTCTTGATCCAAAGCAAGATATACATTTGCAAGAGTTTGAGCCTCTACTCCCTGAGTAGAATCAACAACCAATATAGCTCCTTCACAAGCTGCCAAGGATCTTGATACTTCATAATTAAAATCAACATGACCAGGGGTATCAATTAGGTTGAATATGTAATCTTCACCATTTTTAGCTTTATAGTAAAGTCTTATGGCCTTAAGCTTTATTGTTATACCTCTTTCCCTTTCAAGATCCATGCTATCTAATACCTGTGCCTGCATTTCCCTATTTGTAAGCATTCCAGTATTCTCAATAAGTCTATCTGCCAAAGTAGATTTACCATGATCTATATGAGCTATTATAGAAAAATTTCTTATATTTTCTTGATTTATCCGCATGGTATTCCTCCTTATAAAAATCACTCGTTATCTAAATAATTATAGCAAAATTTAAGTATTAAGTAAAACAAAAGACCAGAAAAACTGGTCTTTTTAAAAATAGTAGATTTTACTTCGTTATATAATATGTTTTTCCAAATATAGTAAGAGTCTTATTATAAATATCTAATAACAATAAATCCGTGTTCTCTAAAACATTTAAATCAATTATAGTTTTATTAACTCTCATTAAGAGAACTATAAGTATAGCTATCAAGCTAAATATGACAATTAGCTTAACAAATCTTAAAAAAGCTAATTTCTTTCTATTTCTATATCTTTCTAATCTGGATTCCACAATCATCACCCAAATTATGGTATCCATATTTTGATAATTCTATACTATCTAATTTTACCAAACCTATTATCGAATGGAAAATATCTAAATCCCGTTATTCCCTTTATAGAATCTATTGTGATACAACCGAAATACCTACTATCCTTACTTGCTCCTTCTTCTCTATTATCGCCCAATACGAATAGCTGTCCTTCTGGAACTATCCACGAACTTTCGTTATATATATGAGTAAAAGAACCTACTTCTATATAATCTTCCTCCAACAATTCGTCATTTACATATACTTTTCCATCAACAATCTCCACCTTGTCACCTGCAACTCCAATTACTCTTTTTATATAATCCTTATTTGTATTGTCAGGTGCCTCTAAGACAACTACGTCTCCTCTATGAGGTCCATTAAAATATAGAGGAACCTTTAATGCAAATAGTCTGTCCCTCTCATGAAGTGTTGGATACATTGAATTGCCAAGTACATATGTTGTGTTAAATATAAATGTTTTTATCAATATAGCTATCAGTATAGCTGTTCCTATACTTTTTATCCATTCAATTAATTCACCATTTGATTTCTCTTCTTTGTTGTTATTCTCCAAAGTTTAACCTCCTTGTCAATTTGCTATCTATATTATAGCACTTAAAGATTATTTGTTAAAGATTATTCTATTATGCTATCTATTACTAAACTTAGTATTTCCCCTATCAATTTAGCTGCTTCCTTTGCTTCCTCTTGAGTAATCAAATTGCTGCCTACCTCTATAAGCGCAGAATAATCAGAAGCAAATAGATTATATTTTCCCGCTGGTTTTACAATTATTCCAGTGCAAAACCCTGGATACAATGTATCGGATACAGCTTTTATATATTTTGCAAAACTCAAAACACTTTCATAATTTGGTGTATCAGGACCTACAACAAGTGAAAATGTAGCAGTACTTACACCATTTATATCTATCCTTGCAGTTTTTAAAAACTTATCCTTGTACTCTGCATTGCTATCAACACCATCTCTATGCACATCAAAAAACATCTTTAAGTTTTTATTTTCAGCTTTTTTACTATTTATTGTATTGAGGGATCTGGTATATGAACTATTGTATGAAGGTAAATCATGTAGAGTCTTGACATGATCCACCTTGTGTCCATTTCCCTCTAATACCTTTTGCAATACTTCACCAATGCTAACAACATTTTTTTCCGTATCTTGATTATGATATTCCGTTGGATTATCAGTTAGATAGCTTTCTGTACCATGAGTATGATACATCAATATATAATTCTCGTCTTTGTTTAAACTTACTTTGTTTATATTTAATGGTTTTGGAATATTCTCAATGGAATTTACTCCTTGTGAATCCTTTATGACAATTAGACTTTCATATTCATCTAATCTATCTATGATAAAGTCACCTGAAGTGCTGAGCTCATGCTCATCATCTATATCAGCTTCTACATTTTCACCTATTGGAGGTTTATTTGAATCTAAATCCTTGTCTTTATTATTTAGTCCAAAAGGTAGATCATATCCAGTGAATATCTTTTTTAAATCATCAAAACTGTTAAATACGCTATTATCTGTAAAAAATTTATAGATCAAAGCACCAACATTAAAAATCAGTAGACATATAAGTATTATGATTAAATAGCTATCATTATTTTTTCTTACTCTTCTTCTTCTCCTCTTCATGTAAACACTCCCTAAAATATATCTTACAAATTTATATTCTAAGAAGGTTAATTTTATGTTTATTATCTTATATATCTATTTACATCTTTGAGGTCTATACCTGGATGGAGTGCTATATTTAGACCATTTGCAATTATTATGGACAAATCATCTATCAACACATCTATATCCTTAGGTGTTACTATGGTATTTGCCATAAATGGATTTAAAACCTCTTCAATAAGACTATATCTTTCTTCATTTGATAGATCTTCAAGCAGATTGTAAAATTCCCTACCCACATCTGCCTGCTCCTTCAAAGAGCTGATGATTAAGTCAAGTGTATCACTCACAATTGTTGCTGCGTTTACAACTGTTGGTATCCCTATGGATAAAACGGGAATTCCTAGGGTTTCCTTGTTTAGAGCAACTCTTTTGTTACCTACTCCTCCTCCAGGGGATATACCAGTGTCGGATATCTGAATAGTAGTACTTATTCTATTCATTTTCCTTGATGAGAGTGCATCAATGGCTATTAACAAATCTGGCTTTATCTTATCCACAATGCCTTTTACGATGTCAAAACTTTCTATCCCTGTCATACCCATCACTCCAGGGGACATAGCAGCTACGTTTGCCATTGTCTCATCAAATTCCTTGTTGAAATTAATAAAATATTGTCTTGTAACCAATACCCTTTCTACTACTTTTGGTCCTAAAGCGTCAGGGCTTATATTCCAGTTTCCTAAACCAATGATTAATATCTTTGAATTGGGATGATTTAAACCCATACCTTTGATTTCCTTGGCCAATGCCTGACTTATTTCGTCCTTTAAATCTTCATTAGTTTTGTCTAAATTGGGAACATCTATTGTTATATATTGACCTATTGGTTTTTTCATCTTTTCCATGCCATTCTTATTTAATACTTCTACTTTAGTAACTGTATAGTTTTCATTTTCTTTTACATCGACTGAAACCCCCTCTAACTCCACATCGTTTTGCTCATTATATAATTCTCTACTTTCAACAGCTAAATCAGTATGTACTCTAAACATTTCAATCTCCTTTCCATCTTTATTAAATAATTCTAACCATTCTAGAATTATTTATCCTTGCAATTTATCAACGTTCATGGTAAAATATGCATTGTTAGATTAGAGGAGGTGAAACTATTGGCAAATATAAAATCTGCTGAAAAAAGAATCCTAGTTACTGAAAAAAGAACGGCTTTAAACAAAGGTAGAAAATCCGAGATTAAAACATATATTAAGAAATTTGAAAGTGCGGTTACCGCTGGAGATTTAGTAGAGGCTAAGGTACTACTTAATGTTATAGACAAGAAGTTAAAGATAGCTGCTCATAAAAATATAGTTCATAAGAATGCCGCAGCAAGAAAGGTAAGTAGACTTACTAAAAAGTTAAATCAAGCAGCAATATAAATAGAACTTCGGGAGAGCCGAAGTTTTTTTATATCTCTAAGTCCAAATCTTATTATCTTATTTTTTCTGTTAGTTTTACTATAAGAATCTCCAATTCTGTTCTCTCATCTGCAGTACTTGTCTTTAATTTTTTGTCAACCTCAAGAATTAGATTTAGATTATCTTCTAATTCTTTAATTTTAAAAAATTTTGCCTTGCTAGATATTTTATTGTATTCATAGCTTTTAATGTGTAATTTATCTATGATTTCACCATCAGTATATCCCTTATTTTTATAGATATTATAACCTAGCATAAGTCGAATCTGTCTGCTAATCATGAACAGTATTTTAGGTATTGGTTCATTGGAGAGATATATATCGTTAAATATTTTAAGTGAGCTATCTATATCTCCTCTATTTATTGCTGATAAAAGATCAAATATATTGCTGTCTAAGGACTTAATGGTAACTAAATCTAAATCATCTTTAGTTACTTCAAAATTTTGGGAGAAGCTTATTACCTTAATAAGTTCATTTTCCAAGTCGTATAGATTGCTATGGATATTTCTACTTAAATACGAACTCTGTTGGACAAAATAATTTGCATTAGAATAGGAAATATTTGCATTATGTAACTTGGCTATTTTATTTATCCATTCTATAAGGACTTTTCCCTTTAGCTTATTGAACTCCACCACTTTGTTGTTCTTATTATAATACTTATAGATTTTAGTGTTCTTTTTTAGTTCATTGAAATTATCCAACAAAATTAAACAAAGATAATTCCCTAAATTGTCTAAGTAATTAAGCAATTCCTTATCTATACTTTTTTCCTCTCTATCAAAAAAAATTGTAATATCATTTAACAAAACAATCTTTTTTGAAGACATTACAGGTAATGTTTCACATGTATTTACCAAATCATTAAATGTAGCTACCTTTCCTTCCAAAACTGTATAATTTAATGTTTCAAAGGATTCCTCAATATATTTCTTTTTTAAAGTAGCTATACATTCATTCATCAGATATTCTTCTTCACCAATAAAAAGATATGTAGCTTCTATTTTATCCCTATTTATAATTGTTAAAAAATCTTTATATTCCAATTAATACACCTTCTTTTCCATTATAGTTCTTTATTAAAATATATGATATCAAAAAATATAAAACTGTTGTAGATATAATTGTCAAATCTTGATTCCTTTTAAGAAAGCTGGTAATATCATATTTGTCTTTATCCAATATTACTTTAATTCTTCCCATTTCATCAGTTCTAAATATTTTTGACTTTACTGAATCAAGTCTTTTCAATACCTCTTCATTTGGATGGTTATAAAAATTATTTCTACCAACGGATATTATGCTATTTGTTGGCTCTGTCTTTTCCAAAAATTCTATAGTGGAAGACGTATTGCTTCCATGATGAGGTATTTTTAATATATCTATATTATGTATATTCTTACTTAACATGAATTCCTCGGCTTCAGATTCAATATCACCTGTAAATAATATATCAAAATTTTTGTATCTTAGCTTAGATACAAGTGATTTATTGTTGGAAGTAAAATTAGACAGATTTATATCTACCTGTGGCCACAATATCTCTAGAGTCGTATTTTTATCTAAATGTAGTATATCACTTTCTTTTAATATACCGATTGGTATATTTCTCTTTCTTAATTGACTCAACAGTTTCATATCCTCTGGCATATAGCTTGAAAATACTTTTCCAATCCTAATCTCATCAAGTAAGGCAAATATTCCTCGATAATGGTCATCATCAAAATGTGTTATTATGATTGCATCTAATTTGTTGATTCCATGCTTTTCAAGATATGGTAGCGTAATGAACTTACCAACATCATCTGTTAAAAAGCTCCCTCCTGTATCCATCAATATGGTAGAACCCTGAGTACTGATAAGAATTGAATCTCCTTGTCCAACATCTATGAAATCAACTTCAATTTTTTCATCAAAATTGATTCCTATAGTAGATATCAAAATAAATATTAAAAGATAATAAACAATTGATTTTTTTACACCTTGATCTAGTTTATTTATATCAATTAAGTGAAATACAATCCCCAATAACAAATAGTATAAAAGAATAAAGCACAAATCAGGTGAGAAAACTTTTATCGAATTTATAGGAAAACTATAAAAAATTCTAGTAATTTCATATTGAATTTTTAACACAAGCTCCAATACGCTTCCAAAGATAAAATTTAGAAAAGCGAAGGTATAATTAAAAATAATCATAAATACTGCAATTATCAATGATAATGATAGTAAAGGTACAATTATTAAATTTGAGATAAATCCCATTAACTGAATCCTATTGAAATAATAGCTTTGTATAGGCAACAACCCGACAAATACAGCTATAATTGATGACAAGGTCATTATAAAATTATTTTTCCAAGGATAAAACAAATTTTCAATCTTCTTGCTATATAAAAATAAAGATATTACCGCCATATATGATAACTGAAATCCAATGTTAAAAAGCCAAAAGGGGTTAATCAGCAAGCAAATAAACATAGAAAAAGAAATTGTATTTATTGTATCATATGGCTCGTGTACTATTTGTGAAAAGTATAATATTGTAAACATAATACAAGCTCTCACAGCAGATGCAGGAAATCCTATTAATGCAACATATAAATAAATTATACTAATTGTTATAACAAAATTTAGCTTTCTTTTAATACCAATTCTGGATAGAAGATAATTTATAAAACCTGCTATTATACCTATATGTAAGCCAGATACGGCTAATATATGAGCTAGTCCAAGCTCACGATATTTTAACAATTCATCCTCTTCAACTAAGTCCGTTTTCCCCAGGATTATAGCAGTTATCAGGTTAGAATTTTCCGAACTTAAATACTTATTAAATAGACTTGTAATATCCTTTTGGAATTTATCCTTTAAATCATAAAAAATATTTTCGTTATATTTGACCCTATTTACTGAGTATTCTTTAACACTCATGGTCGTATGAATTTTCTTTGTAAGTAAATATAATTTATAATTGAATAGCTTAGGATTTGTATTTTCCATAGGTAGCTTCAATGCACCATTAAAAGAAATACTGTCACCTAACGAAAATTCTTCATCATTTCCTATTACGTTTAAAATCATTTTTTCTCTTATAGAATTACCATCAACTGATTTTACATTTACAATATATTTACTTATACCTTCCCCTTTTTCTTTTATTTCATCAATTATTCCGTAATAATCATAACGTTTATCTAAATAAGGCTTGAGAGTGCTAAGACTATTAATATTTGTATTTAAAGCACCAATCAGTATAAATAAAAGTATGATTAAAAGGTAATTTTCTTTGTTACTATGCAAATTAAATAATGAATATAATATTAATAATAATAGAGCTATAAACAGCATAGAACTTTTAATTGATATAAAATATGAAATTAAAATTCCTGCAATAGTAGATAAAAGAATTAGTACAAATGGTCTATCCATAAATTTCTTCCTTTGTATTTCTTTCTAATTGCTATATAATGTAAATGTAAATATAAACTCGTAATCCCTACATTACGGTCGGATGATGCTTATGTCATCCTGAGATAGCAGTATAAGATTTACTCGTGAAGGATCCAGGGTCTAAACCCGAGATTCTTCGCTAATGCTCAGAATGACAGTACAAGACATATTCCTCCACTACGGTCGGGATGACATATGTGTATTATAACATACTTTAGATGCAAATATTATTAATTCATAGAGGATGGTATATGGTATGACAATAAAATTTTATATGGAAAACCCTTATTTAAAGGAACTAGAGGCTAATGTGATTGAGAAAAGATATGCTAACAATAAATATTATATAAAGCTTGATAGGACCATATTTTACCCTCATCTTTCAGGTGGACAACCAGGTGACAAAGGTACTATAAACGGTTTAGAGGTCTTAGAAGCATATGAGGACGGTAACGATATCGTTCATGTTCTTGAAAATGGAATAAATTGCGACAGGGTCAATATTTCTATAGATTGGGAAAATAGATTAGATCTTATGCAGCAGCATACAGGACAACATCTATTATCTGCCGTTTTTTACAAGCTTTTCAATGGTGAAACAATAGGCTTTAATATCAGCAAAGAATATGTATATGTAGACATTACAATTCCGTCTTTATCTGAAGAAGATGCGCAAAAGGTTGAGATGTTAGCAAACAAGGTAATTTATTCTAACTTCAGTATAAAATCTTATTTTGTAAACGAAAATCAATTGAAAAAGCTGCCTATTAGAAAAAAACCAAAGGTACATTCAAATATACGAATAGTTGAAATAGACAATTTTGACTTTTGTCCCTGCGGTGGCACTCACCTTAGCCATACAGGAGAATTAGGAATCATTAAGATTAGAAAGTGGGAAAAATACAAAGGCAATATTCGAGTAGAATTTGTATGTGGTGCTAGGGCACTAAATGATTATACGTGGAAAAATATTTACATAAAAGAAATCAGCTCTCTCATATCAGCAAAGGATAAAGATGTTTTAAACAGAGTTCATAAGCTATATGAAGATAAAGAAAACCTTGAAAAAGAAAATCGTATTCTAAGAGACAGACTTTTAAAACTTAAGGGGGATTCATTCTTTGAAGATTCCAAATTAAATAATGATATTAAATTTATTTATAAAGTAATAGATGATATGGATTTTAAAGAACTATCCTTCATAGCCAATTATCTACAGGCTAATGATAAGCTCATACAGATTTATGGGTTGAAAGGAAATGATAAATCTCAATTTTATGTAAGTAGTTCTAAGGACATGAATATTAATTTACAGGAAATATTTAAAAAGATATCCTCACAATATGATATCAAAGGTGGAGGTAATCCAAATACAGTTCAGGGGAGTTCCATGACTTCTAATCTAAAGAATATCATGGAAAACTTCACAAATTATATAGTGAAGGAAATAAAGGTTAGAAAATCCTAACCTTTATTTATATTCTAAAATTTCTTCCCATAGTTTAATCTTTATTTCTGTTATTCCACTATAGTTAATACATTTTTTATAAACTGATTCTATTATTGCATGATTATCCTTTGCACTATGCAACGCATCTATACCTTTTTCTATTATACTATTGAATAATTGATAATCATTTTGATTTATGCAATCTTTATCGAAATATTCATCTAGGTCTATAGTTGTATATATATAGTTTTTGGTGTCATTAGTAGTTGAAATTATTGTGTTCAATTCCTTGATTATCAAACTATCAATCTTATTTGGTATTAATGGGTTGTGGAAGATTTCTACGTGATAATTTCTTAATATAGCCTCTTGGGCAATTCTTTTCAAGAATGTGGTTTTTCCCGTACCTATGCTTCCATTAAGGTAGTATCTATCTTTTACACCATCAATAACCGTCGAAGTATAATCAACAAATCCTTCAGGAGTAAAAGCTGAAGTAAATAGATGCCTCTCTTTAAAACTTACAACATCATTCAATATTTGTTCCTTTGAAAATATTCTTTCTATGGCGTTCTTAGTAAGCTTGTTAATGTTTGCGAAATCAACATTTTCCTTATTACTTTGTTCTATATTATCATATATAGGCTTAGAACTTCTAAAATAATTGAATGCACTTCTATAGGCATTTTTATTATTTTTCTTAGCCATAAATATCTCTGATTTATACAATTTCAATCCATCACTATCAATAAATGGTCCTAAATCAACAATCTTATCAGTAAGTCCTGGGTAAACCGGGTCAATTATATGTGGAGCAGTACCATCTAAAACGCATATTTTTAATTCATTTATAACTACTCCATCTATAGAATTAGGATCGGAAGGACAATGATGAAATTCTACACTAAAGCCTTCTTTAACTGCTTTTTCTCCTATTTCTCTCATTATGGTTGATTTTCCACCACCTGGCATTCCCTTCAATATATATAGCATATTTCTATCTATATCAATGATATTGTCATGATAGCTATAAAAACCAACAGATGTGTTTCCGCCAGGAAAAAGTCTTCTAATATTTACCATAATCACTCCTCCTAATCATTTATATTATAATCTATTCCGATTTTTTTATAACGTGAGTTAGGAATTAAAAAAAAATAACTCCACAACTTGGATAATCTCCAAATTGTGGAGTTTTATTATACTGTACCTATGATATCTTCAACTATATCAATACTTTGTGAATCTAGATACTTATCTATTCCATTTATTATATCCAATGCTATATTTGGATTGGTAAAACTTGCTGTACCTATCTGTATGACTTTTGCACCTGCCATTAAGAACTCCACTGCATCTTCCCATGTGCTTATACCACCTAAGCCCATTATAGGTATATCAACAACTTTAGCCACCTGATGAACTATTCTTAGGGCAATTGGTTTAATTGCTGGACCCGATAACCCTGCATATCCATTTTCAAATACAGCTTTTTTCTTCTTTATATCTATAGCCATAGCTAAAAAGGTATTTACCAAGGATATGCCATCTGCACCTTCTTCTTCACACATCTTAGCCAATTCAACTATATCTTCTGCGTTAGGTGATAGCTTAATAACAAGTTTGTGTTCACAGATTTTCCTTACCTCTTTTATCAGTTTTCTGGCAATCTCCGTCTTAATACCAAAACTCATACCGCCCTCTTTTACATTTGGACAGGATATATTTAGTTCAATTATATCCAGCTTCTGACGATTAAGCTTTTCTACTCCAATTAGATAATCGTCAGTAGAATGTCCACTTAAGTTTACTATGTTGACAGTATCCTTGCTATTAAGAAAGTCTAGATACTTTTCAATAAACCCATCTACTCCCGGATTCTCTAACCCAACACTGTTCATAATTCCAGCAGCAGTTTCCCATATTCTTATCCCTTCATTTCCAGCTCTTGGATTCAAGGTTAAACCCTTGGTAGAAATGCCTCCTAGCTTCTCTAATCCAAATAAATCATCTATTTCAATTCCAAAACCACATGTTCCCGATGCTAAAACCACTGGATTTTTAAAATTTATACCACTAAAATCTACATTTAAATTACTCATGTGTGAACACCTCGCTTCCTAAAAATATTGGACCATCCTTACATGTAAGTTTGTTTCCATTTTTAGTTTTACAAGTACACACATAACAAATTCCCATTCCGCATCCCATTCTTTTTTCTAAAGATACATATACAGTTGCCTTTTTATCTTTAGATAGTTTATATACATCCTTCATAAGCGATTCAGGTCCACAAGTAAATATATAATCATATTTATCCGCTTCTACAAGGCTTACAACTCTCTGATTGGTTTTTAGTATCAGGTTATCAGAAACTTTAGTAAGCTCTTCTCTAAGAATCTCCACACCACGAAGACTATAATATATATCTATAATATTGTCATTATCCTTTGATAACTCCTTAGCTGCATAATATAATGGTGCAATCCCAACTCCTCCACCTACCATAGCTATTTTCCCCTTGATATTAGGAAAATTGTTGCCATAAGGACCATAACAAATTATTTCATCATTCTCTTTAAGAGTTGACATTATTTCAGTACCTTTACCTATAATTTTATATAAGAAGGTCATAGATGAAGAGTCTCTATCAAAAATACTCAATGGTCTTGATAATAGCGGGTCATTGTCCCATGCTCTAAGCATACAAAACTGTCCCATTTTCGCATCGTTTTTCTGTTCTATCTTTATCAAATAGTATTCATCTGTAAGTCTTTTATTATATATTATGTTTGCCATTCTTACCTCCTTGCCTCAGAAAAGAATTTCTCTTCTACCTCTTTGTTGTCTTTTGATTTAAACATTAACGATACCAATACCATAAATATAATATTCATAAAGAATGCCCACATAAACCCTGGATATCCAAGGGGACTAATTTCCAATATTCTCATAGCAAATAATACTACTATACCTACTGTCATCCCAACAGCGGCTCCTTCTTTTCTAGCATCCTTCCAATATAATCCAAGGATAAACGCAGGTGCTAATTGTGCCAGCCCTGTATATGCAATGTCTTGAACCACTTGAACTAGAGTTTCCGGTGGTCTTAGCGCAATTACAGCCGCCACTATAGCTAAAACCAATACTACTACTCTTGAAATAACCATATTCTTTGCGTCAGATACTTCGTCTTTTTTATTGAGTAAAATCAAATCCTGTGAAGTTATCTGTGATGATACAAGAAGCATAGAGTTTATTGTAGACATACCAGCTGACATAGCTGCTGCCATTATTAACGCTGCAACAAACCAATTTGAGTAATTTTTCATCATCAAAGGCAATACTGTATCTGCCGCACCAACATCTGTTAAAAGTTGATGTCCAGCTAAACCTATAAATAATGTTGAAAATCCAAATATAAGAACTTGAGACACTGGAATACTTATAGCTGATTTAGCAAGAGCATTTTCATCTTTTGCCATAAGGGATCTAGTCCAAATATGCGGACAGAACCATATGCCAAATGGTAGAACAATAAACTGCATTATCCAATATTTATTGGTATACATTTCCTTGGCTCCAGGTCTTGAAAGCAGCTCAGGAGTACTTTCTATAGCTGTTTTAAATAATTGAACGATACCTCCTGCAGGTGCTATGGCAACATATGCTGCAATCACGATGCCTGCCATCAATACCACTGCTTGAATTGCATCTAGAAGTATAACACCACCAGCTCCACCAATAAGTACATATAATAACGAAAATATAACCGAAACTAAAATTGCAACTTCATATGACACCAAATCTCCGGTGATAACCTGTAGTGCCCTGGCGTTCCCAACATATTGCATAGCCAAGAATACCATAGTCATAAGTACTGATATACATGAAGCCAATACCTTGATATAATCTGAACCATATCTATCTTTAAAATAGTCACCAATAGACATGTAATTATACTTATTGGCCAATAATCTAATCTTGTTTCCGAAATAAATTACCATTAAAGCTACCCAAACCTGACTAAGAACTATTACTATATATGATATACCATGGGTATAATACATCCCCGGTGCTCCTAAAAATGCAAATGTGCTTTGCATTGCAGCAATCATAGTTAATGGCATCAATATAGAACTAACTCCTCTATTGGCTAAGAAGAAACCAGTTGCATTTGCTTGTTTAGATTTTTTACCGCTTCGAACTGTGATAGCTAACATCATAATCAAATAAATAAGTATTATAAGTAAGCTTAAAATATTTTTATTCATCATTTCTCCTCCTCTTGACACTATCTGTAAACTTTTTAGCTACCCAAAGTACAAAGATGAGGTTAATTATCATTAATATCCACCAGTAAAGTAGTGGAAACGGTAACCAACCAAATATATATGGCTCAGGAGTTGCAGTAAAAGAAAATGGCACCATCCCTAATAATAATAGAATTACAAAAATGATTAGAATTAATTTATGATTCATTATTTACACCCCTATTCTAAATTTTTATAAACAATATTGCCATTGCAAATCGTATATTTAACCTTTCCATATAAAGTCTCGCCAACAAAAGGAGAATTCGAGGACTTGGATTTAAACTTATCTGCAATATAAGATTCATCTTCATTAAAAATAACAATATCAGCATTTGATCCTGCAGACAATGTTCCACAATCTAAATTATAAAGCCTCGCAGGATTAATGGTCATCTTTTCAATCAGATCCATCAATGATAAATGACCTTTCTTAACAAGGTTTGTAATTCCTAAAGATAAAGATGTCTCTAGACCTATTATTCCACTTGGTGTCTTTGTTAACTCTCTACCCTTCTCTTCCTCGCTGTGGGGTGCATGGTCTGTAGCAATAATTTCAATTGTATTGTCCTTTAATCCATTTATAATCTTTATCCTATCATTTTCAGTCCTAAGTGGTGGATTCATCTTAGCTAAGGATCCATGCTCTAATACTGCTTCTTCAGTTAAAGAGAAATGGTGTGGAGTAGCCTCTGCGTATACATTTGCGCCTAAGCTCTTAATAAGCCTTACCATATCTACTGAATTTCCAGAGCTTATATGTTGTATATCAATAGTTGCACCACTATACAAGGCAAGCATAGTATCTCTAGCTACCATAATATCTTCCGATATATTCGGGGCACCTTTTATACCAAGTTTTTTAGATACTATTCCATCATTTATACCTGGAGTACCTATAAAATTTGGGTCCTCTTCATGAAAACTTAACGGAACATTTAATTCTTTAGTTTTTTTCATAGCTTCAAAAATTAATTTTGTATTGTTGATGGGAATACCATCATCCGTAAAACCTATGGCTCCTAAGCTATGAAGCCTTTCCATATCTACCAATTCTTCACCTTTAAAACCTTTAGTTACAGCCGCCACTGTATGGATATTTATCTTTGATTTCTTCATCTTATCCAGAACGTATTTCAATGTTTCTTCATTATCTATTATAGGGTTTGTATTTGCCATTGCGACTACAGTGGTAAACCCGCCAGCCGATGCTGCTTCTGAACCGGACAATATGTCCTCCTTGTAAGTAAATCCAGGATCTCTAAAGTGAACATGTATATCTACCAGCCCAGGGGCAACTATATATCCTTTAGCGTCTATAATTGCCTCATCAGCAGTTTCACTAAAAACCCCGATGGCTTTAATCTTTCCATTTTCAATCAATAAGTCTGCTTTCTTATCTAGACCCACGCTAGGATCTATTAGTCGACCATTCTTAATTATCATAATCTTTTCCTCCATCAAGAATTTAAATAATTATTCCTACTCAATGTACATCTTCAAATTAGCATCACCCACCTAAAATAGTATATGTAAACTTATCTCTATTATCTATATTTTTATATTATCAAAGGCTGATTAGGTAAAGAATGTACAATAGTACAAATATTTTCAGAATTTTTTGTATAGAAAAATAAAAACCCTAGAAATTTATCTAGAGTTTTTCATTATCTTAGTATATATTAAAAATAAATATAGCTTAAAATTATGCTCAAATATTGATATATCATAACCAGTTATTTCTTTAATCTTATTTAACCTATATCTAACTGTATTCTTGTGAATGAAAAGTTTTTCTGCAGTTAAATTAATATCCATATTATTATCATAAAATGATTCCAAAGTTTTCAGAAGATCCTTATCTAGTCTTTCATTGATTTCTTGAAATGCTTCATTGCCACAAGACCTTAGAAATTTTTCTAAAGTAATATAGATATTCATATCCTTGTAATAATAAATACCCAATTTTTTATCAATAAGTGCTCCTATTTTCAATACTTCAATAGATTTAAAATATGAATTCTTGAGTCCTTCTAAACCATAATCTATAGGACCTATACCTATATGTATATCCTCATGTTTATTATTATCTATAATGTATTTATCTATTAATTCCATGATATATGGTAGATTGTTTTCTATATTTTTCACTTCACTTGAAAAAAACAAAATTGAAGACTTATCTCCTACAGTTACTACAGGATTGTATGTAAACTTCAACAATCTGTCACTCTCTTTTGCAACTTTTTTAGCAATTTTTCTAATATTATTTATCTTTTCGTCAGTTGGTTCTACTATACTTAAGGTAATTGCTAGTGTGCTACTGTCTCTAATGTTAAACCCTAATAGATTTCCCTTCTGAAGCATCATTTCATCATCATCTATATTGTCGAACAATATATCTTTCATATATTTTTCAATAATATAGTCTATATCTCTATTTTCGAAAATTTTATTTGTAGCATTGACTATAATTTCAATATAGGCCATTTTCCAAGGGATTTTAACTAATACAAGTCCTCTTAGATTTGCTCTATCTATAATTAATTGGTCTAATTCCTTAACGTATTGCCCGGTTTTAATAGCAAGACAAGAACAATTGTTATCTGCTAATTTATCTATCAATCTTACTTGTTCTCTAAGATCATCCTTAAAGGCATAAAGACTAGTAATTACAAAATCATTGCCTTTTAACCATCTCACTATATCTGGCACTTCCATTACTGTAACATATGAGACTCTTTTGTTTAAGCCTTGCTCACCACCTATAACTGATAGTTTTCTTAAAGCTGGAATAGACAATATTTCTTGAACAGTAACCATGATGCTTCACCTCACTATAAGATAATCCTATTTTAACATTTCTCTCTTATTACAATGCACAATTATGGAAATTGCAATTAATACTTATGCTAATTTATCTTATTTAAATTATACTACATTATTTGGTAAAATAAGTCTAATATGAAATAAAAATTATAATTTCAAAAAATAAAAAACCCTAGCACTCTACATCACACCAGGGTTCTATTTTATCTTTTAATACCAATCTTTATTTTGGAATTGAATATATTTTGGTAAGTCTTCCATAGTACTGTCATCTGATACATCATATTTATCTTTAGCTTTTCTTCCTGTGTCTTTCATAATATAACTCTTTACTAGCTCATCATAATCATAATTATGCAAATTATCACTATAAATCGTATCTTTAAATTTATCCATATATAACTCCCTCCTTATATTATATATGTTGTCCAAGTAATTGTTGTTACAACTATTTGCTAATTGAAAAAGCAAAAATAAAAGATATTTGTCTCTCTCGTACATGCGAAATGACACGCTAAGTAGCTCGCGGGATAAGAAATTGAAGGTTGTTAAGTGATTTTTAGGCAATAAAATAAGGCCTGCAAAAGCCATAAGCCTTGAAAACACTAATGGCGGGAGTATGTGGGAATCGAACCCACCCAAGAGGCTCCTAACCCCTCGCGCTAGTTTTGAAGACTAGAGAGCACACCAGAACTCATCTACCCCCATATACCATTCCTTGTCGATTTTAGCATAAAACCCAGTAATAGTCAATAATGTTAAATTAGAAAATAAATTACCCCTTTAATTTTTATAAAAAATCCCGCCTATTTTTAAGCGGGTTATCAATATAGTTAAATCAAAACGTTTAACCAAAATTTTCTTAATTAGGTCGTTTTATTTCTGGAAAGGTATTTAATAGACACCTTATATAACATAATTCCAATTTCTTTATTTCTTTAATTGTGAATGGTGAAGTCTTTTCCATGTAAGTTTCATCTTCATTATCTTTTTTATGTAAATCATCAATCCTAGTGAGCAAAGCCTGTAATATTTGTTTGTCATCTATACTATCTGATAAAGATAAAATTTGCTCATATCCACCAGGCAAAGTACCTAATGCATTATAAAGAAATATAATTTGATTTCTTTCATCTTTATTTGTTTCCAAATATCTGGAGAACCAATAAACGGTTATTGCGCTATCTTCTATATTTTTTGGCAAAATATCAATCAATGATTCGATAGATAATCTTAGATTTACTAAATCATCATATTTTTCTTGTCTGCCTTTTTGCATTTTACAAAAAAGAGAAGGGTCCTTACCAACTAAATAGCATGCAAGCATAAGATGACTGCGTATAACTTTCATCCTCCGATTAATTATTTTTTCCTCTTCATCATTGGAATATTCACATTTTATAGTGATGTATTTTTTATCCAATTCACATTCGAACTTAACGCCCCAAATATCACGGGGCTTATCTATTACCAAATGTGGAAATACAACAAAAATCTCATTCATAATCAATTCCTCCTATAGCAAACGATATGAGTTTTTAGGCCTCCCTACTTTCCCATATGTAATATGTACTTCAATTATTTCAGCAGATTCCATATATTGTAGATATCTATACACAGTTTGATATGCTAAACCAGTTGATTTTACAATGGATTCAACTGTATAAAATTCTTTATTGTCCATGTTCTGCTTTATTAAATCCAATGTATTGAAACTAATTCCTTTTGGCAGACTAGTCTCTATTTCTTTTTCACTATTAAGAATATTAAATGTATAAAAACTATTATCGGGGTCTCTATTCATAAGTTGAATATGTAGATTGATTCTTGAAATTAGATCAGGAGTTTTTATAGGTTTCAGAGCAAAATCACTTGCACCTACCTCAAGAAAACGATTAGCCACCTCTTGGCTTTCATCAATAGTAAATACTATTATAGGTATTGTTGGTGATAATTGTCTTAACATATATACTCCATCTATTCCGTTAATACGTGGTAAGTGATAATCAATGAGTATTATATCTGGTTTATTGTCCAAAAAAGCTTTTAAACCACTTTCTACATCCAATGCCAAAATTGACTTCCATCCTTGAAAATCAAAGATAGCTTTTAACGCATATAGAATTTCTTTATCATCATCTATTGATAATATTGTAATTTCTCTATCCATATGAGCCCTCCTTTGCAATGATAACAATTGCATAAGTTGTCTAAACCTTCTCATTATCTTGATATTCAGCTGGTAAATATACATATACCGTAGTGCCCTGTCCTTCAACACTATCTATATTGATATACCCATTATTATCATTGATTACTTTTTTTACAAAATCAAGACCAAAGCCCAGTGAATTTCGGGTAGAATATCCACTTATCCAAATATTATCTATCTGCTTTTTTGAAATACCTGAACCATTATCTTCAACCTCAAATAATGCATATATCAAATCATCTTTAAATATTTTAGACACGGAGATATTAATATAGCCATTAGATATATCGATTGCATGATATGAATTTTCCAAAATGTTAATAATTGCCCTAGATAATCGAATTTTATTTACATTTATTATTAGATTAGGTTCTGTAATATTTATAGTAACCAAATTAGAATACTCACTATTAGATATCTGAGACAAAATAAAATTTGATATTTCATCAACATATATAGGGCTTTTTTTATCTTCATAAAGGATTTCAGAAATCATACTGCTCATTCGGTCGATTGATGATTCAATCTTATCAATATAAGCAATCTCTTTTTCATTCTCCGCTCCTAATTTTATTACTCCAACCAATGCTTGTACTGAAGTTAATGGTGATTTCAAATCATGCACTAGATGTATTAGCTCTAAATATGTCCTATTCTCTAATATTTGAATGTTTTTTTCCATTAAAATTTCTTGATTTTTCCTATTTTCCTCGCTAATTGTCCTAAGATTATTTTCGTCTAGAATAAGTTTAAAAATTAATATATCTGAAAATAAGAAAAGCAAGAAAAACACTAAACCACTAGTTTCTAAAAATGAGGATTCTCCCAGTAAAAGAGCTATGTTTTTAATATCATATGAAGTTTCACCTCTTCCAAAAGCTAATCCGGAAAGTGATGGTAAAACATCCAGCCATTGAAATGTAATTACTGTCATTCCAAAAAGTAAGGCTTTTTTATAAATATCAATCATATTAAAGTCTATTTTTTCTAGTCCCATTAAGAATATAATAATTAAAATTGCAGGTATACCAAAGTCATAATGAATATGATATATCATTTCTATCATTAAATACACCAAAGGGATTAGACCACATATCATAATAGTCTTAACAAATCGTATTTTTTTACCTCTATACCTTACCGAAAATGATTCTCCTAAAATAAATACACCTAGATAATGAGGTAATCCTCTTAGTCCATTAAGTAATACTAATTTAAATGCTGCTATAATAACATATTGTATTTTATCGGTTTTAAGTGCATTATTTAAATCCGAATATATCATCATATTTTCGGTATTAAGTAAGGCAGGCATTAATATACCCATAAAAACTAACATAGTTCCAAATATCATTTGTTTTCTATTTATGGTGATTTTTAGAAAAGATGAATTCAAGAATTTAAACCCCCAAGTCAATACCTTATATGATTATATTTCTTTTTATAAAAAAATAATCCAACAATAGAAACTGCAATTCCTACAATAGAAATAATTTTATTATAAGATAATTTATAAAATAATGCCGATGTACCCTTTTCTGGTAGTATGAGTGGATCATATGCAAGATTATAATCTGTTGTTAGTTTTTTTAAATTTAATAAATGAATAACTGGGATACCTCTATTTCTATAAATTTCAATCAAGCCACTGTCTTTAGTTATTGCTATATTTTTTTCAACCAGTAGACCTTGCCCAAAATATAATGAATTCTCTCCCTTTCCAAGAGATGTTGTATTGCCTCCTACATTTATAAAGCAATCTATATCTCCATTCTTTTCAAGAATATTTATACGTTGTAAAATATTATCATTATAATCTCTAATCGAAATAAGTTCTAAGTCTTGAGCCATCAGTCTATTAACAATTTCCTTTTTAATATTTTCATCCATTTCCAAACCTATATCATCAGTTCCACCTAATGAAAAATATGAAATAGGATTATCTAATACCCCTACCTCTCCTAACTTTAATGCCATATCCGGAAATGTCATTTTCGGATTATTAGCTCCATAATTAGATGAACCTACAGATGATATATAAACACAATCTAAATTCATTGCCTTACTAGCAGCCAAAACTGCTAAATTTAGCGATGGAAATGAACCTGAAAAATTCGCACCAATCCTGTCTCCGCTTTTTATTCCTGCTTTATATAATAATTCTACAACTAATGCTGCCATATCAGGATTAGCACTGGTTCTTTTAGCCTCAATACTCCCTAAGCTAGTAGTTATTTCAGAATATTGCCCCCCTATCATACCAGTTTTATGAATATCTTCATCTGATATATCTAAACCTAATTCATATTTATAATCCCGTATAATATTCATATACTCTTCCATATACTCGTAGGCTCTTAGCTTGGTTTCAATAAGATTGTCTTGGATAAATTTCCCACTGGAATTAACTATTAGTACTAATATAATAATAAAAAAAAATATAATACCCAGAAATTTGTTATTACCTCTAAAAGGTTTATACATAACCCCTCACTCCTATTATAGTCTAAATACCGGAATATCACAACTTAGCATAATTAAGGAAATAATGCCGACTACTATACCTAATGAAAATAACGAGCTTAGGATACCCTGTTTTTCAAATTCTGATGCTACAATACCCGGAATCAGAATTCCTATCATACTTGGCGGAGAAATTGAGGTAAATATATGTCCAATTAAAAAATCAACAATAAAGGATAATATTATCATCACTGCAAAACGTCTACGACCATATAAAATTATAAAATTATTTAGTATCTTGCCAAATCCCCATGCTAAGAATGATATTAATAATGTATAGATCAATCTTTCTGGTGTTTTTAGACATAAAACAATATATGCAGGTACAATTAGTCCTGCAGGTGATAGTCCAGTTAATTCTGTGAAGAGGATACTTACTATAATTCCTAATATTATAATTTGATTATACATACAATACACCCTCTTTTTTCACTCTATCCATTATTTTATTTCCAGAATCTCCAACATTGCCAAAAGCAAATATGATTTCGCCATCCTTTAAAGAATTAAGAGGTAAATCTTTAGCATTATTAAATGCCTTTATTGAAGTTGATGGTAATTGTTTTGCCATATTACGAGCCATTACTCTTCTATTACCGCCCATAATCCAAATCGTATCAGGCTTTAGCTCTACTGCAAGCTCCGTATGTTGATAGGTTCTATATCCTCTATCCAATCTATTATTTATAAGTAAAATAAGTTTAAAATTGTTCTTTACAAACTTTCTCATAATTTTATTGTATACAATCTTTATTGACATTGGGTCATTAATAGAAAAACCCCCAATAAATATCGAATTGTTTCCTAACTTATAGATATCAACGGCATAAGGATCTCTTTGATAATTAGCCATACCTTCCAAGGCAATATGTTCATCAACACCGAGTTGTTTACAAACTTCAAGAGATAATGAAATATTTTCTTGAAAATCAAAATCCGGTTCATCTCCCTTAGGTAAAGCCAATCTAGGTACACAATTTAATTTATTGCATTGAGTTTTTAAAAGTGGAAAAAATCTTTCATCTGAAGTAAAGCACACACCGTCCTTAGGAACTGTATTGCATAAGCTATTACCAATCTCATCCAATGTTTCTCCCATAACGTCTAGATGATCAAAACGAACATTTGTAATAACACCAATATCAGATTTTACCATGCGATGTTGTGAAATATATTGTAATTCTGGCTGCACAGCCATACATTCAATTACAAGTACCTCTGCCTTTTCTTTAGCAGCCATTTGTAATATTTTTATTTGTTCCTTTATATTTGCTCTTCCTCTTCTACATATGAGCGTTTCTTTACCGTTAGTATCTATTGTCATAGGCAGAGTTCCAGTAGTTTTACAAAAAGCCCTAAGGCCACCAGCTTTTAGTCCTGCATAAATAAGTCGAGTAACTGAAGATTTCCCACGAGTACCATTAACATATACAACATGCTTGATATTATGACGAAACCTTGCTGCAAAAAAAGACTCTGCAACAAGGTAAATTAAATAAAATATGAAAAAGATACATATTATTTTATTCATGTTAATCCACCATTTCATAATGTCTTAAAATATAACCAGCTATTGCTAGTTGATCCTCAATACGCCTTTCAAGCTGATATCCTCTGTATGTTTCAACTGTAATAACTGGAATCTGAAAATCTGCAGCAACTACGTTATTCATACTTCCTATTGGACCAGGACTGTAAAACTTAAAAGGGCCTGAACAAAGTTCCCCATCTAAAGTGGCTTGGTACATGTTCAAAAACATGTCTTCTATTCCATTTAAGGTTGAATATATTAGGGAACTACCTAAAAAATCTACATTGGTTTTTATGGTTCTTGCCTCATGGTGGTCAAGAACTATAACTGGTTTTATCCTTTCAATTTCAGAATATATAGCCAATGCCAATAGTTCTGCTCTTGTTCCATCAGTCTTTCCTGGGAATGACCTATTAAGATCTTCCTCATCAAATACATATCGTCTTTTTGGTTCTGCAGTTGCTCCCGGCAAATTTGCAGGAGAAAGTATATATAATTTTCCCCTTATTAATTCCATATCTTTAAGCTCATTTATTGCGGTATAACCAGCAACCTCATCACCATGTTGTCCTGCAATGATAAAGATAGTGGGTCCCTCCTCTTTTGCTGTAATAACAGTTATTTCATTTTCAACATCTGTTCCTTCACATATCTTGTAAGTATCTAAAGTAGCTGTTGTAGCTTTTTCAGGAATAAACAATCCTTTTGTTTTCCAAGGCTCAATTATAGTTCCATCCTCAATGGTAGATGATGGAATCAAATTATTTGCTGTTGTCTCAGATTTCTCTTCTTCAGCTAAATTAGCATCGGAAACAACCTCTTCGTTTTTATGATTAAGATATATTTTAAGCCCATCATTTTCTATTTCTGAATAAGAAGGTATTCCCTCAATCACAAGTTTTTTATCAAAGTCAAGATCATTATATGAATTAGCTAACTGTACAATTCCAGTTATGTGACGAGCAACGCGTACATCAATCGGATGTCCATTTTCGTCAAACGGTACATATAATCTTCCATATTTTGCAGCTAGTTCATAGAATTTGTCCTTGCCCTCTACAACTAATGCCTCATCTGTTCTGCCACGAAGTCTTCCTTGAGCCGGATTTGAAGTTTCCATTAGAATTGGAAGAGTATCAGTAAAATCACCTAATTCTCTATGAGTTAGTCCGTGAAGATTTTTAGGAGAAGGCTCTAAACTGATATCCACTCCTTCAATTTGCATATTTATAAGAGCCTGAGATGCTAAGTTCATTGAATTTTCATGAGCCACAATAGCATTAATTGTAGGATACTCTGGTGAAGCTTCATGTAAATCAACAAAAAAGTCTATTCCTTCTTTTTTAATCAATTCGGTGATGCCATAACTTACCTTCTCGGTAAAGGTACCATCTTTTCTACCTGGATAAGATCTATTTAGATTTCTTGTTTCACTCCCTGACAATCTTTGACCGGATGAAGCATGAACATAAATTTCAGGATCAGGCCATTGATCTACAGGATTGGTAGCTCTGGAACCAAATCTAAACCATCTTTCGCCATTGTCAGTTTCTATTGTAAACCTCATTGGAGCTCCTTCCTGCGGATCGGTACATGTAAATGCACTATTATTTGCCCGAGGAATAACATACAACGTTCCTTCTACAGGTTTTGCATTTTCAACTAGTAGTATAGCTGATAAATAGCCTGCAGGCTCATTGGGGTGAGTGCCCCCTAATACTAAAGCTGATGCTCCTGGTTTATCTCCTTCTAAAACATAGATTTCTGTATCTCCATTTGTACCCTCCAACTCTGGAAAATATTCGCTAAGCATTTTTATTTCAGTAACACCAGGTCCCTTATATATTACCTCTTTTTCTCTCATTGATAAAAATTCTTGTGAAAGAAAAAATACGCTAAGAGCCACAAGAAGTAATAATATAATTAGTGAAATCTTGGTAGTTTTAATATTTAATGTCACTTTCTTCACCCTTTCTATTTAATTAGTAATAGGCGTAGAATCAGAGGTACAAGAACCAAAGATGCATCAATTTGATCAAAAATACTCTCTGCTTTGAGCATATTTTTTATAACTAACACTATTACAAGTAATAAAATTAATAAATATATATATAGCACTTTATGCACCTCCTAAATTATTAAAAAACCAAGCTTATTTGAGTATATTAAACATAGTACACCGAAAATTACTAAAACTATAAATGGTATTGCACAATACTTTAAAACATCGGAGTATCTTTGTTTAACAATCTGAGCCGCATAATTACCAGCAAGGGCAGTTGGAGGCATTAAATCCCCTAAAGAACAAATAAATGATAATGCGGCTGCCGTAACAATTTGATTACCAGATATCAATGCCAATAGGAATGGAACTCCTAGAACTGAAGCTGCTCCATAAGATGAAACAGCGCCAAATGCTGGCATTACAGTTGCAATTGCTACATAAAGCAATGCAGTACCCAATCCAAGACAGCTTATTACTATATATCCTCTAACACCTGTTAAAGTCATAATCTGAATAAACATTCCGACTCCCATAAGTTTTCCCAGCACTGGTATTGTCGTCTTCATTGCATCTGTAATTGTACTCCAAAATTTGAATTTCTGACCAGTAAATATTCCCACCACTGATCCAATTAAAAAGATCAAAGGCATGCCTAAGTTTGGTATTATAGAAGGAAGTGCTCTAGTAAGGATCATAAGTCCTATAACTACTATAATCGGAAGATATAGTTTAAAACCATACTTCTTGCCAATTTCAAAATTTAAACTTTTGCTAATTTTATCATAATCCAAATTCTTGCAATGTTTTAATCCTATAAATAATACTGTAAATATTGCACCGGGTATTGTCATAAAAAATAATGGCCCTTCAAACCCTATATATGGCATGTCTACTCCACCTGCAATAAGCATAGCTGGTATATTTACTGGAGGAGCTGCCATTCCCATTATAGCTCCAATAGCAAGTATAGCACCAGTCTGTGGTGCTGGAATACCCATTAGTAAAAGTATTGGTGCTACAATTGAACCTGAGCTCAATACAGCAGCTGTAGAAGAACCTGTAATCATACCTGGAAACATAATCATAAGCATAAGTAAAATAAGCATCAATGTCGGCACCTTATGAAATCTTTTCACAACTGCAGCGTTTAAGGCTTCCATAGTTCCTGATTTTTCTATAACTGTCATGAAAATCATTGCAGTTGAAATAATAAGTACTGTATCGATATATACGAAAGTACCTTCAAATAAATGGCGTAATGGAATTCCTTCTCCAGCTATTAGGGCTCCAAGGACTGCACCTATGATCATGGAAATACTCACAGGTAGTTTTAATAGGAAATTGCTTAATAAAAATGAAGCTAACATTATTATGAAAATTAATAATTCTATCTGCAAATCCTTACCTCCAATGAGTTTATTTAGGTTAAGAGCAGAAAAATTAAAGGGGTTAAAATTCTTCTGCTCCAACTCTATTATTAGATATTTACTAATTTATTTTCCAACCATTGTCTTAATTGGTTCAATACAGTCTGCTATTGTATTCACTAGAGTAATCGGTATATTTTTTTCTGAAGCAAAATCAGTAAATTTTCCATCATCATTACCATCTTCTACCATAATAATTCCACTTGAATATTCAAGTACCATATCGGTAAATTCATCAGATAACTGGCCTCGTCTAGATACCCCACCTATATGAGCCATAATAACAGTAATATCATTTTCTTTACAATATTCTAGAAGTTCACTTGATCTTGCTTTTTCATCATCGGCTGAAATACCAGCTGCTCCTAATCCCTTGGAGCTTGCGCCTGTAGCTATTATTACAGTTTTTGCACCACTTAAATCATCAGCCTTGGCAACAGCATCATATGTGTATTCTGCTTCAACTTTCTTTAGCAGAGCATCCAACATAGAAACATCTGCTGATTGACCAACTGATGTTAAATAATAAGGAGACTCTAATTTGCTTATCTCACCATTAAGTGTTACATAAGGAGTTTCTTTGCTTGTATGATGAACCTCTCCTGATGGTTCTTCAGCTCCAGGTGTTTCTATCTCTGAAGATGATTCTGGCTCTGAAGGTGTTTCTACAGGTGGAGTAGCTGGTGCTTCAGTTGGTTCACTACTACATCCTGTCAACACAATTGAAAATGTCATTATCACTAAAAGTAAAACACTAATTAATTTATTTTTTTTCATTTAAATTCCTCCCTTTAGCTAATTATTTATTGGTTTTAAAATGTTTTCTAAGCCTTTAGTTATAAAATCATCATAACTAGGCATATTAGACACTTTTATAGGTTTGTCTGGATTACTTTCGCTAAAAGCATTCATTAACGCTGAACTCATTACCATATGACTTGCGGTACGTTTGTTAATGCTACTTCCCTCAGTAGTTAGCTCCCCAGAGCTCAGAAGTCCACGATTAGTAATCTCTACATAGTTTTTATCAAAACCTCCTAAAAGTAGTTCTCTACTCATCTTTGTACGACTAGACCCCTGTGCAGGATTTAAGGTTTCAAAAAGTGTGGCCAAAGCTTCAGTATTATCACCTAAGGCTCTATGTGACAAGCCATAGGATGTTGCTCCAGAAAGATCTATCGCAAATGGATGTCCTTCTAAATTTGTATCCATAACAGCCATAGAACCTATAGGCATTGCTCTCTCATGTGCTATAAGATAATTAACGCGTAGAAATTCTGGTCCTGCTTCATGAGCATCGTATAAAATATCTATCTTCTCTGTATTAATTAGGTTAAATATACCATAATTTACTTTCTCAATTAAAGTTCCATTAGCGTTCCCAGGATGATTTCTATTTAGGTTACGTACTTCAGCAACTTCATCATGTTTAAGTTCACGCCCTGAATTTCCATTATAATAATTTGGATCAGGCCATTGATGTATTGGATTTGCTAATCTAGTGCCCACCCTAAATTCTCTAACTGATCCATCTGGCAATTGAAAATCAAAAATATCCATCATACCCCAAAGTGGACTTGTATGCGTATACCCACTGTTATTTGCACGTGGGATTATATATAGAGTCCCACTTTCAACTCTCGCATTTTCTATATAGGATACAGCATTTAACATTCCAGCAATCTCATTAGGATGCGTTCCACCAAGGAGCAAAAAACTTCCTCCTGGTTTTTCACCTCTTAATATATAAACCTCTGTATCAGCAGCAGTTCCCTTTAACCCTGGGCTATACTCGCTAAGCATAACTATCTCAGAAATACCCTGATTTGAAGTATTTATTGGATCAGGTTTATGCATTCTCAAAAAATCTCTTCCTGCAACTACACACAAAATAGCTATTACAACAAAAACAACACCATTTCTAATCACTAATTTGTTTCTCATAACAGATTTCACACCCTTCTGATGATTACTTAATCATTAAAGTTCTTAGAATTAAAGGAATGCTTACTAATCCTAAGCTTATTGCTTTAGTTATGGATTTTTCCTTGAATAATTCCCACAAAGTCAATATGCAAAGTACACCTGTTATAACTCTATAAATATAATACAAAGCTCCCATATTTTATACCTCCTAAATTACTAAGAACAAAAGACTTTCATACGCTAATGAATATATAATCCCCATTAATAGTATAAGAGCTGCTGGAACTATCGACTTACTTACAAGCGTCTTATATTCAAAAGCATCTATATTTAAAGCTATTTGGGTTTTTTCAAATAATCCTCCGCGAAGTGAAAGTAATGAACCTAAACACAGAGCTGAAGAAATTGCAGTTAATATAATTTCATTGCCTACATATAGAATTGAACCTATTACATAAGAAATAGTAACTGCAATAACAAATGTAGATGGTGTACCAAAAATAATTCCGCTTATTACTAGCAAAATCACAGACACAAGAGTGAATGTAGCTGGATTTACTGTATGAAATATTGTTGATAGCCAACCTGAAACACCAGTGAGTGAAAATATTTCTAAAGCAGATCCAACAACAAATCCTATAGCAACGACAGGTGCTACTATACTTATGGCCTTCCCAGCACTTTCAATTCCATTAAATTTAATGTTAGGTAAAATATTTGCTAATATAGTACCAATTACGAAAATTAAAGGATAGCCTAAAAATGGCACGTATTTAAAGAAAAAGTTATGACAAATCAATAATAAAACAACAACAGCTAATGGTATTAATTCTTTAAATTTTTTTCTGCTGTCTGAATCTTCAATTGATAATTTTTTAATCCATTTAGCTGAATTAATGGAATAAACAATCAACGCAGGTATTGATAAGACTAGCAGTGGAATCGCATAACCTTCAAAAGAAGCAGGATAGCTGCCGCTTCTTGATAAAACAATTACCATTGCAGGAAGACATATAGGAGGTAAAATTAGACCTATTAAGGAACTAATAGATATAAACTCTATAACCTTAGTCTTTTCTATTCCTCTTTCCAATAGATATGCTCCCAATAATGTACCTGTAGTTAGAATACAAGTAGTTGCTGTACCAGTCATGATTCCCGGCAATGCAACAAATAAAATTAATGACAATGCTTTTATAACTGGATTATTCTTTCTAGATAGTATTCTATTTAGTATCGACTTTATTGTACCATTGTCCATAAGGGCAGAAATAAATATCATTCCAGTCAAAACTGCTAGCATTGAATCTAAATAAGCAAATGGTCCTTCTACAACTTCACGAATCCTTATTCCCATTCCTGCTATTAAAGCTCCTATGATTGAAGCAATAAAAATCGAAATTGCTAATTTTGAATAATCATTTCTAAATATAAATCCCAAAACAATAGGGATAGCTAAAATAATTATAATAATAAGAAGTTCTTCTGCCATAAAATCACCTCTATCTTTATAGGGGGAGCTTATCCCCCATTAAAATAACTAATCTAATATGCTAATGCTTTATAATTTCTACGAGGATCAGCTCCTGCATAGAAGAATCCTGCTTCTTTATCTAGATAAATAGCTGCAATTCCACCTACTGCTGAATCATAGTCTTTAACTACTTTCATTTCATAACCATAATCCTCTAATGCTTTAACTGTAGTTTCATCAAATCGACCTGCTTCAATAGTCATTGTAGGACCAAATCGATCTATAGCCATAGCACGAGGGGCATTGATTGCTTCTTGAATATTCATATCAAACAACAATACATTATTTATTACTATTGCAATAGCTGGAGGAATAGCCAGAGAGCCAGGTGACCCTATCGCCATTATTGGTTCCCCATCCTTTAGCACTAAAGATGGTGTTATTGTACTACGTACACGTTTTCCAGGCATTACATAGTCTGGACTATCTGCTTTAGCTGGATCATGTTCTAGATTTGAAATATGGCTGTTATAGAAAAATCCTGTACCGGGAACTGCAAACTTACACCCCCAGCCTAAACCCAATGTATTAGTTGTAGATACAATATTCCCATATTCATCTATTACAGCAATATGACTTGTATGTTGACTTTCAGCACCTGTTGGATCAAGTTTTTCTACAGGTAAATCCCCCGCAGGTGAATCCTCTAAAGCTTTATCTGTAGGCATTTGTTTAACACGCTCTGCTGCATATTCTTTAGATGTCATTTCTTTCATCGGTAAATTATAGTAAGCCGGATCTCCAATAAATGCATAAGAATCCGCAAGACCTAAACGTGAAGCTTCATTTAATGTGAATAAATATTCGGGAGTATTGTGCCCCATTGCTTTTAAATCATAGTTTTCTAAAATATTCAATATTTCTAGTAGCCAGTCTCCACCATTTGATGGAGGAGGTGGGACTATAACCTCATATCCATGGTATATTGTTCTTAAAGGTTCACGTATGGCAGTCTCATAACTATCCATATCTTCCATTGTTATTAAACTTCCGCCTGCCTGCAGACCTTCTACTATAGTTTTAGCTAATTCTCCTCTATAAAATTCGTCTATGCCACCATCAGCTATAGCTTGTAATGTATTAGCGAGGTCTTCATTCTTGAAAAGGTCTCCATTAGAATAAGGTATTCCATCGTTTGTATATAATTCTAATAAGTATTCATTTTCAGGTTCCGAAAATACGTCATAGCTATTTGCTACAGCTTCAGCAAGTCTTTCATCCATTTCAAATCCTTCTCTTGCTAGCTTAATTGCTGGAGCCATTACTTCTTCTCTTGTCATAGTTCCATATTTCTCTAAAGCTGTAAGCAATCCATTAACTTGAGACGGAACAGCGGCATTTTTTGCAGTGCTAGAATCAGTATCTTTATTGAACCAACCAGCAGTTACATTCATAGGAACAGTTTCCATATATTCCAGCATTACGTATTCATTTGTATCCTTTAAGTAAATGTTCATCATACCACAGCCACCAACACCACTTAAATTAGGTTCAGTTACACCTATTGCAAATGCTGTTGCAACTGCAGCATCTACTGCATTACCACCTGCCTTAAGTATATCTATCCCAACTTGTGATGAATACTCTGAACTACTTGATACGCCACCATGTTGTCCAATTGCGCCGTTGTCAAATTCATCACCTTCCATTTTTGTAGGAATAGTAGTTTCTTCTGGTTCTTTAATTTCCTCTGAAACAGGATTCTGGCTTTCTTCTGGATTGATAGTTTCTGTCTTTTGAGTACAACCTGCAACCATTGAAGCAATTATTAAAATTGCCAAAATAAAAGCCCAAAACTTTGTTGCATACTTGTTCTTTGACATAATGAAACCCCCTTTTAAAATTGTATTTCCAACACTTATTCTACAGAAAAGTTTATGCTATCTCTATTTGGAAACGTTTTTACGTTTGAAATAGTATAAACAACAATAAGAACTTATCACAAATAGTATACTACTTTAAAATCAAGTTAATTGATTATTCACATAATTATCTTTTAAACCTTATATTTCTCATTTTTCTCTTTTTTCTCTTAAGTTAACGTTTATAAGCATATAAGTTCTTTCCTTCTAATTTATCAACTATATTTCTACATAAAAAAACAGGGCAAGAAATTTTGCTCGTCCTGTTTTTTATTATTTAATCTAAAAAATAAATTCTTTTATTTTCCTTTAAAATAGTACCCTACACCCCATTTTGTCAATATGTATTCAGAATCCTTTGGATCCTTTTCAATTTTCTCCCTTATTCTTCTAATATGTACATCTACCGTCCTTAAATCTCCATAATATGCATAGCCCCATACCTGCTCTAGCAATTCCTCCCTTGTAAATACCTTACCGGGATTTGATGCTAAAACATATAAAAGATCAAATTCCTTGCCAGTTAAATTAATATTTTTATCAAGATAGTTTACCTTTCTGCCCAATGGATTTATCGTAAAATTATCTGTCTCAATTACATATTTAGAATCTTCATTGCTCTTATTGTTTACGCGCCTTAATACAGCCTTGATTCTCGCTTTCAATTCTAAAATATTAAATGGTTTAACTAAATAATCATCCGCGCCATATTCCAACGCCAATATTTTTTTAATATCTTCATTTACAGCAGTAAGAAAAATTATAGGCACTGAAGAAATGCTTCTTATATTTTGGCAAATTGTAAGCCCATTTGAATCAGGAATCTCCAGTTCCAATAATACTACCTCATAAGATTTTTTATTTATTTTATCTACAACATCCTTATTTGTACTACAGACATCAACTGTATAATCATCTTGTTCCAAACTATATCTCAGACCTTTAATGAAGGTCTTATCTGTATCAACAATCAATATTCTTCCACCCATGTTATAATTCACCTCTAAAGCTATTTAATTAATGTTCGTTTCTCCCCGTCCCGTTTGGTTATTTTTAGCAAATCAAAAAACTCTAATAACCCTATTGCTACCTTTCTATTTGTCCCTAATATATCCCTATATTCACCTACAGAGATACCATCATGTTCACTAATAAATTTATTCAATAGCTTTAAAGACTTATCAAAGCTTTGGGTATTTAAATATACCTCTTCATTAATCTTTATTATTTCTTTATTTAAAATCAGTGCATTGAATACCTCATCAACCTCAAGTTTATCTACCTTTGTGCTTGAGGCAATATCTTCTTTCTTAGGAGGTAAAAACTCATCTTTTAAAAGCTGCTCCATTATATAAGATTTTATTCTTTGCTGTTCCTTTGTATAAGATGGATAAAAGCCTTTTAATTTTATCAACTCTTCAGTTTGCTCAATCACATTTTCTTCAACATATTTTTGAAAAAGTTTATCTGCAACTTTAGAATTTACATTCTTAAGTAATCTTCCTCTTAATTCTTCCTTTGGCATACCTAATCTTAATGGATATTTTTCATGATATTTTCCTATTTCGAGTACTAATGCCTCTTTAATCTGTTCACAAAAATCTTTATGTATAGGATAAATATCCTTTCCAGTATAGAACAACAATATCTTATTTTCTTTCACTAAGATTTCAGTATCATGAATAACATTTGCTTCAAGCATCGATGTTTCAATGGATATATCCTTTAAAGATAAAAACTCATTTCTTTTTTCAAAAATAATTTTTTCTAAAATCTCCACTGTACTTCCTGATTCCTTTATCTTTAACTCTTCTAATATATTTTTATCAAATCTCTTTTTCTTGGAAGCATTAGGCTCTAGTACAGTCCCACCACCGATTGTAAACATCGGAGAATAAAATCTTAAAATAAATTTATCTCCTCTTTTTGAAACAGTTGTCTCTTCAAGTCTTAGCTGCGCATATGCCTCTTCTCCTGGTTTAAGCTCTTCTTTATCAAGCAAGATTATTCTGCACAATACTTCATCAGTACCTATATCTAAATGTAGCCTTGTCCTATTTTCAATTGCTTTTTCTGCAGACTTTAATAGTTTTACCTTTACATCAATCATCATAGATTCCTTCATTGCATTAATCGGTGCAACAACAGAGCCTCTATGTATATCCTCCTTCTTAATTCCAGCAAGATTTATTGCAACCCTCTGTCCACCAAAAGCCACTTTTTCGTCCTCATCATGAACCTGTAGCGACCTTATTCTTGCAGTTAAGTTGCCTGGATATATTTGTACCTCATCACCAACTTTAAATTGTCCGGATAAAAGCGTTCCAGTCACAACAGTACCAAACCCTGATATTGTAAATACTCGATCAACAGGTAGTCTTGGCATATCATTTATATCTCGTTCTGTAATGGTAGATGCATAGTCGTTCAACAAAGCAGTCAATTTATCGATTCCTGTTTTTTTCGTTGATGATACTCGAATAATCTGGCTATCCTCTAAAAACGTACCCCTAACTTCATTTCGAATATCTTCTTCGACTAATTCTATCCATTCTTTATCTACAAGATCCGTTTTGGTAAGTACAATAACCCCCTTTTTTGTACCAAGTAAATCAAGTATAGCTAAATGCTCAATAGTTTGCGGCATAATTCCTTCATCTGCTGCAACTACAAATAATACTATATCTATACCGATTACTCCTGCCAACATGTTTTTTATAAATTTCTCATGTCCTGGTACATCGATTATACCTGCTCTCTGGCCATTGGGTAAATCAAAATAGGTAAACCCCAGCTCAATAGAAATACCTCTATCCTGTTCTTCCTTTAATCTATCAGTATTTCTACCAGTGATAGCTCTAATCAGAGTAGTTTTACCGTGGTCAATATGACCTGCTGTCCCAATAATGATATGTTTCATTAACTACACTCCTTATTAACATCTAAAGCATATTTAACGCCCTCTGCTACAATAGATATCTCTTCATCATCAATAGTTCTTAAATCAAAATATATCTTATCTTTATTAATTCTTGCAATAATAGGTGTTTCAAAATTTCTTAACCTGTTCTCAATTTCCTGTACACTCTGTCCATTTGAAGATAGAACGATACACTTTGTAGCTAATTTTTCTAATGGTAGAGAACCCCCTCCAACCTCTGAAAAATCATCTTCTATTTCTATCTTATAATCATCATCAATAATTCTTCTCTCAATCTCATCTCTAAGTATCTCTGCCTTTCTACCTAATTTTTCAATTGACATTGTAAGCATGGCTAATGTCGGTATTTCTTCAATAGCAGTTGATTCATCTAAATAATATCTCAATGTAGCCTCTAAAGCCGCTATAGTAAATTTGTCAACTCTAAATGCTCTCGTCAATGGATTTCTCTTCATCATGTCAATATATTTTTTATTTCCAACGATTATTCCGGCCTGAGGTCCTCCCAGTAGCTTATCACCACTAAAGGTTACTATATCGACACCACTAGCTAATGAACTTTGAACAGTCGGCTCAAGTTGCAGTCCATAATTAGATAAATCTATCAATACTCCACTACCGAGGTCTTCAATGATTGGTATATCGTATTTACTCTTTAGAGCCAACAATTCCTTAGAATCTACAGATGATGTAAAACCCATAATTCTATAATTAGATGTATGAACCTTTAAAATAGCAGCCGTTTCTGACGTTATTGCATTTTCATAGTCTTTCAAATGAGTTTTATTTGTTGTACCCACTTCTATGAGTTTTGCTCCACTTTCTTCCATAACCTCTGGGATTCTAAAGGAACCGCCAATTTCTATTAACTCTCCTCTTGAAATGATTACCTCTCTGTTTTTTGCCATAGTGCTTAGGGCTAGTATTACGGCTGCAGCATTATTGTTTACAACCATAGATGACTCCCCTCCGACTACATTGGAAATTACTTCTTCTAGATGAGCATATCTTGAACCCCTAATTCCATTGTTCAAATCATATTCTAAATTTGTATAATGGGTTACTACTTCAGAAATATTATTCATTATTTTTTTATTAATTAAAGATCTTCCCAAATTAGTATGAATAACTACACCAGAAGCATTAACAACTCTTTTAAGCTTGAAGGAATCTAATTTTACTGCATTTGCTTTGATTGTTTTGTTCAAATTATTTATCAATAATTGAATATCAGCTTCGGAAGAATTATTTCTTATTGCATTCCTTATATTATTAATTTCTTCTCTAATAGATTTTAATACAATTGTCCTAGGAATTGTAAGTAGCAGCTCTTTTGTTTCCTCTCTTTCTAGAACATCATCTACCTTTGGTATCAATGTAAATAAGTTCGTCTTTCCCATTTAATCACCCTTTATTTATTCGATTACTAATGAATGATCACCCTTTTTAAGCACTTCTCCTATTATAGCACATTTTAATGGAGATTTTTTTAATTCTTCCATTAGATTATTCGCATTTTCCTTATCAATTGAAATCAATAACCCGCCAGAGGTCTGAGGATCAAATAACAAATCCTCTAGATATTTTGGTATTTGTCTTTTGAAAACAACTCTATTACCTATATGATTTCTATTTGAATATGCACCTGCAGGAACAAGACCCATATTTGCATAATCATTTGCACCATCAATAATTGGCACATCCTTTGAATGTATTTTGATACTTACAGAGCTACCTTCAGCCATTTCCAAAGCATGACCAAGCAATCCAAATCCTGTGATATCAGTTGCACTATGAACTCCATGCACCTTATCGATTGCTTCTTTACCAAATTTATTTAAAGTGGTCATTGTCCTAACAGCCTCTTTATATATATCTTCATTTACAAGCTCAGCTTTAATAGCTGTATTTATAACTCCTAATCCAATTGGTTTGGTCAATATAAGAATATCGCCTACTTTAGCATTGCTGTTAACTAATACCTTATCCGGAGCTACGAAACCAGTAACTGATAATCCATATTTTGGTTCATCATCTGATACACTATGTCCTCCGACCAATATTGCGCCGGCTTCAAGTACCTTATCCGATCCTCCTCTAAGAATTTCTCCCAATATATCAGGACTAAGACAATCCGGAAAGCATACAATATTGAGTGCCAGCTTTGGTTCTCCACCCATTGCATATATATCACTTAGCGAATTAGTAGCTGCTATCTGGCCAAAAGTATATGGATCATCAACGACCGGAGTAAAAAAATCCAGTGTTTCTATCAATGCCAAATCATCATTTATTTTATAAACTGCTGCATCATCTGAAGTATCCAAACCTACTATCAATTCTTTATCCTTCATCTTTGGTAAATGGCACAAAACTTGTGCCAAGGTATCTGGACCTATTTTAGCTGCTCACCCGGAGCTCTTTGTCAATTGCGTCAACCTCTTGTCCATATTAACACCTCCATTATTTTACTGTAATTAGCTCTTTAATCCCTTCAAATTTTTTATCTCCTATACCAGATACATTTCTTAAATCATCTATGGTCTTAAAGAGATTTGCACTTCTATATTCAATTATTCTACTTGCAATAACATTTCCAATCCCAGGTAATGATTCAAGTTCCTCCTTCGAGCATTTATTTATATTTATTTTTTCATTATTGCTTTCTGAATCAGTACTATTATATCCCAAATCATCTACCTGAGCATCATTTAATTCCTCACCTTTTTTAGGAATATATATTTTTTCCTCATCTTCAACCTTTTTAGCAAGATTTATACGGTCTAAATCAGCATCATCTGTGAGGCCCCCTGCCATATTTACAGCATCTATGACCCTATCACCACGCACGAGCTCTATAATGCCCGGAGTATAAACCTGTCCACTTACATGAACCATTATAAGAGAATTTTCCAAGGCACCATCTTCTATACCTTCCGTATTATCTATATCATCTGATGCAGGCTCAAACGCTAATTCGTCCGTAGAGCTTATATCATTCTCCAAGTTATTATTGTCCTTCATTAGCAATTTATATCCTAAACCTGCAACAATCAAAACAACACTTAACAATATAATAATTTGCTCTTTCTTTGAAAAGGAAATCATAGAAAGCCTCCTAAATCTATTATACTTATTAATTCGATAAATTTGGAGAATTTCCTCTTTTTTTGTAAAATAATTTATAGTACTTAAAAAATCTAACATTTTCTGATATAATCTATTTATTATTATATATAAGGTGGTGGTATATTTGAGGAAAGTTGTTACTCTAAGAAAGGTTATTACCTTTGTAATTATTGCTATAATTCTCAATACATATACTTTTGCTTTTGCAGATGATTTGTCTTTAGATGGGCAGGCTTCCATTCTCATGGATTTCGATACTAAAGAGATATTATATGAAAAGAATATGGATATGCAGCTTTATCCTGCAAGTACAACAAAGATTATGACAGCAATATTAGCTATCGAAAATGGTAATTTGAGTGATGTGGTCACTGTAGATCAGGAATCAGTTAATTTGACTGAAGGCAGCCATATTGCCCTTGAACCAGGTGAAAAACTAACTCTGGAACAACTATTATATGCATTGTTAGTACAATCAGCAAATGATTCGGCATATGTTATAGCTAAACATATTTCAGGCTCACATGAAGCATTTGTGAAGTTAATGAATGAAAAAGCAAAAGAGCTTGGCGCAAAAAATACAAACTTTGTGAATCCTAATGGTCTTCATGAGGAAGAGCACAAGACTACAGCACATGATTTAGCTCTTATTTCTCAATACGCAATGCAAAATGAGGTATTTAGAAAATTTGTCAATACCGTTACCTATACTATTGAACCAACTAATGTTAAAGCAGAAGCCAGATACTTAAGGAATACGAATAAATTGTTATTTAGCAATGACACCATCAATGTAGATGGTAAACAGCTACCAGTCAAATATGAAGGTGCCTCTGGAATAAAAACAGGAACAACAAGTCATGCTCAAAACTGCCTGGTTTCTTTTGTTGAAAAGGATAATCAAAGGTTAATATCTGTAGTATTAAAGGCAAATGGAAACAATGTATATTCAGATACTCATAAACTAATGGATTATGGATTTAACAATTTTTCAAATGCAACAATTGGTTATAAAAATGAATTTGTAGATAATATAAAGGTAGAAAATGGTATTCAAAAATTCGTTGCTGGTATTCTAGACAATGATTTTGTTTATCCTTTGTCTTCTGATAATATGGGTAAGATTGAAGAAAAGACTAGTTTAAGAGAAAACCTTGCAGCTCCTATTAGTAAAGATGACATATTGGGTACAAAGGAATATTATCTTAATGGAAAAATGATAGGAAAAGCAAATATTATATCAACAATGGATGTTGGACTAGACCCTGCTACTACACTTTCTCATAAAATCTTGAGTAGATGGTATCTATTCGTCTTTGCACTTCTTATAGTATTCAGAATAGTAGTACTCCAAAGCAGGAGAAAGAGAAGGTCTAGAAGACATAGTTATAGAATGCCTTATATAAATTAATCAATACTCAGCTATGTTAGCTAAATAAAATAACCTGGTCATAGACCAGGTTATTTTATTGCTATAGCTTCTATTTCTATATCGCCATTCTTAGGAAGTTTTGATACCTCAACTAAACTTCTCGCAGGCTTATGATTAGAAAAATATTCAGCATATACTTCATTAATTAAAGAAAATTTGCTCATATCAGCAACAAATACCGTAACCTTTATAACATCTTGAAGTGTAGCTCCTTCATCCTCTAAAATAGCCTTTACATTATCCAAACTTTGTCTTGTAGCCTTTTGAATATCTCCAGTAATTAATTCCCCTGTCTCAGGTACTATAGGCAATTGCCCTGAAGTAAATATTAAATTACCTGTAGATACTCCTTGTGAATAAGGGCCAATAGCTGCTGGTGCCTTTTCTGTTGAAATTGAATTCAATTTCATAATTATTCCTCCTTATTTTCTCTACTATATTGAGACCATAATCTTTCAAGATTATAGAATTCTCTCTCATCTTTATGGAATATATGAACTATTATATCATTATAATCTAAAAGAACCCATCTAGCACTATTATAGCCTTCTTTATTTGCTATCTTATCAAAACCAGCCTCTGACATTTTGTTTTCAACCTCATCAGCGATTGAGGCCACCTGTGTAGATGAATTTCCACTAGCAATAACAAAATAATCTGCAATTGTTGTCATGTTTGATATATTTAACACTTGTATATCAAAACCTTTTTTATCCTCGATTGCATTTTGAATTATAGCCAATTTATTTTCTAAATCTGTCATTAAAATAAACACCTCCCATCATAATATTTTTTATATATTTACTTAACTTACTCCTCATTGTATAGCATATAATTTCTAGCATTTATTGTATCTGGATGAATGAGTTTGTTGTCTTTGATTAAGAACAGGATAGTGTTATCCATAGCTTTTTTTATGGCATCATCTAAATCCAAAAATACAATTTCTCGTATTTCCTCTACTCCCGGAAAGCTTCTGCCTGGCTCTATATAATCAGCTATGTAAATTATCTTGTCCAACATGGACATATTTTCTCTCCCGATGGTATGATATTTTATAGCATCTAAAACCTCCAAATCATCTATACCATAACAAGCATTAGCTATTTTAGCACCTAAAGGACCATGGATTAGCTCAGTATTTTTCTGCATTATTCTATCTATCTTTAAGTTAAAATGCTTTGCTGCATCAAACAGCTGAGATTTATCTCTAAATTTAGCACAATCATGCAAAACACCAGCTGTTTTAGCCTTTTCCACATCACAGTCATATTTTACTGCAAGTTTAGTTGCCACATTCATTACTCCCAAAGAATGATTGTATCTTTTTAGTCCAATATTTTTAATTAGCTCTTCTTTAATATTATCAAACATTTATGCCTCCGGCAAATATAGTTTATTATCTATAATATATTTTTCTACTGTTTCAGGTACTAGATATTTTATTGATTGGAAATTTTTAATATTATTTCTGATGTCAGTTGAAGATATTTGAATAATTGGCCCATCAATATAGTGAATAGTAGCTCCATATTTAACATTCAATTCTGATATTTTTGTTAACATATTCTTATCCTCTAAATTATTTCGACCAATTACAATAAAATTTATAATACAAAATAGTTTCTCTGGATCTTTCCAATTTCTTAAATTGTAAAGTGAATCTTCTCCAATTATAAAATATAACTCATCATTTGGATAAATATCTTTAAATTCCATCAAAGTATCTACGGTATAGCTCTTTCCCTGCCGTTCTATTTCATTCTTAGAAACTTCAAAATATGGATTCTCTTGAGTAGCCAATACAACCATATTCAATCTATGTTGTGAAGAAACAATATCATCATATTCCTTATGTGGAGGATTTCCTGATGGAATAAATATTATCTTATCTAAGGGAAAGTTAGTTCTTATATACTCGCTAATTAATAAGTGACCTAAATGAATCGGGTTAAATGTACCACCCATTAGACCAATTTTCATAGGCATACTCCTCCTAAATTTAAGCTTCAGGATCATTTTCTGAAGTTTAAATGCTATGGTAATTCAATCTTCTTGTTTTCAACGGATTCTCTATAAATTACAAACTTTCGCCCAATGCTTTGTACAAATTCAGCTGATAACTCATCTGCTAGCCCACTTGCCACATCCTTAGGGTCTAAAGCACAATTCTTTAATACATTTACTTTAACTATTTCTCTAGCTTCCAATGCACCATCAACCTGTTTAACAAAATTCTCAGTTAATCCATTTTTCCCTAATTGGAATATTGGATCTATGTTATTCGCAATACTCTTTAAATAGCTTCTTTGTTTGCCTGTTATCAATATATTCACCTCTCATTACACTTAATCATTCAAAAAACTCAAATTCATTATCACAAATATATACTGATTCGCCCTCGTTTATGCCAAGGTTCTTAAGTTCATCTACGACACCTTTTTTTCTTAATGTATCCTGAAAGAATCTTAGGGAATCAACATCATCAAAATATGTTGAATACAATAATCTCTCAATAAATGTGCCTTCGACTTTATACTTTCCTTCTTCAAATTTAACGATTATTGTATCTTCTTCCTTTATATCAAATTCGTCATATTCTTCATCAAAGGTTTCATAATCATCCTCGGTATTCATTAACAAATTCCATATCCCATATTTTAATTCGGCTATACCTTCTGTAGTTACAGCAGACAATGGAAATATAGGTATACCTAGGGGTTGAAATTTATTTTTAATGGCCTCGATGCCTTCAATTCCTCCTGGCATATCCATTTTATTTGCTACAATTATTTGTATTTTGTTTCTTAATTTTTCATTATATTGAAATAGCTCTTCATTAATCTTATAAAAATCCTCTATAGGATCTCGTCCCTCAATACCTGAAGCATCTAATACATGAACAAGTACTCTGGTTCTTTCTATATGCTTTAGAAAATCATGACCCAGCCCCGCTCCTGATGATGCACCTTCAATAAGTCCAGGGATATCAGCTATAACAAAGCTTTTTTCTTCCGAGACCCTTACAACGCCAAGATTAGGTTTTAATGTTGTAAAATGATAATTTGCAATTTTGGGCTTTGCAGCAGATAATATTGAAAGAATTGTTGATTTACCGACATTTGGAAATCCAATTAACCCTACATCTGCCAATAGCTTAAGCTCTAGTATGATATGTCTTTCCTGACCCTTGGTTCCGGCTTCTGCAAATCCAGGTGCCTGTCTTGTAGCAGTAGCAAATTTGGCATTGCCTCTTCCACCTTTACCTCCTTTTGAAATAACAAAAGACTGATCCTTTTCTTTTAAGTCTACAATTACCTTACCCGTATTCTCATCCTTAATAAGAGTCCCTACTGGAACCTTTAAAGTTAAATCATTGCCACTTTTGCCGTATTGATTTTTAGTTCTTCCATTCTCTCCATTTTCTGCTTGGTAAGACCTTTTATAGCGAAAGTCCATCAATGTTCGTATGCCTTCATCAGCTTTCACTAGTATTGAACCTCCATTGCCTCCATCTCCACCATAGGGTCCACCAGATGGTTCATATTTTTCTCTTCTCCAAGATACTAATCCATCTCCACCCTTACCTGCCTTTACAAAAATATGTGCTACATCTATAAACATGTTCATCACCCTTATTTTTCTAGTAACAATTTCTAATTTTTATTATACCTACATATGAAATATTGTCAATTATTAACGTTAGCTGCCTATAATTATATTATCCATCTATTAATAACTTAAGCAAAAAAATTAAAGCTTACCCATGGTAAGCTTTGTCAATCTACATAAATTCCTATGCAGGATATACACTAACTTGTTTTTTATCTCTGCCTTTTCTTTCATATTTAACTACGCCATCAACAGTTGCAAATAAAGTATCGTCTCCGCCTTTACCCACATTATTACCTGGATGTATCTTAGTTCCTCTTTGTCTAACTAATATGTTTCCAGCCAAAACATGTTGACCATCGCCTTTTTTAGCTCCTAATCTTTTAGATTCACTATCTCTACCATTTCTGGAACTACCTACTCCCTTTTTAGAAGAAAATAATTGTAAATTTAATTTAAGCATTTATTACACCTCCCCTATTTTCTAGAGTTACGTATTTAGGGTAACTTTCTACCAATGAATTTACACCGGTTATTAGAGTTTTAAATACTATTTGTGTATTTTTAACTCTTATGTCATCAGGTTGAATCAGGATTCTAACATCCAGATAACCAGTTTCTTCATCAACTCTATATGAAATCTCATTTTCATCTAATTCACATACATCAACTAAGGCTCTTAAAGCAGTATGTCCTAATATAGAAACTGCCGCACAAACTATATCTTCCCCATGGACACTATAGTCTGCATGCCCTAATATGTTAAATCTAATAATCAACCCATTTTCATCTTTAAAGATTTTAATTTTAATCATGATTATCCTAAAATCTTTTCAACTTTTACTTTGGTGAATGGTTGACGATGACCTCTTTTTTTTCTTTCATTCTTTTTAGCCTTGTATTTAAACACTATAATTTTCTTAGCTTTTCCTTGTTCTAATACAGTACCTTCAACCTTAGCGCCTTCTACATAAGGTTTACCAGCGTTTAAATTTCCTTCATTTGAAAGAACTAAAACTTTATCAAAGCTTACAGTTTCACCTTCTGCGACATCTAGTTTTTCTACGAAAACTACATCTCCTTCTTGTACTCTATATTGCTTTCCGCCTGTTTCGATAACTGCGTACATAAATCGCACCTCCTCTAACCTAGTCTCGCCAATGTCAGGTGACTATGCTTTAAACCCACATTGAGCGGCTCTACACCAAAATAGTTTAACAAATTTAGAGGTTCTTGTCAACACTTTATATTTCTTATTCTGCCTTTTCCACCGCAGGTCGGACAAATTAATGTTATTTTGTTATCCAGTGTTGGTCTAGTTTTTTTTCTAGTTACTTCTACTAAGCATAGCTTTGTAACATCAACTATATGAGGTTTATTTCTATCCTTTTTAAATTTCTCAGCCATTTTAGACAAAACCTTGTTAATATGAGCTTGATCCTTCATATCAATAAAATCAACTATAATAATACCGCCTATGTCTCTTAACCTTATTTGCCGAGCTATCTCCTCTGCAGCTTCAATATTGGTTTTTAAAACTGTATCTCCTAGGGAATATGCACCTATATATTTTCCTGTATTTACATCAATGGCTGTTAGTGCCTCTGTTTCATCTATTACTATATATCCTCCACTATTTAGAGTTACCTTCCTTTCAAGAGCTTCCTTTATATCCATTTGAACTTTCATGTCATCTTCAATGGTAAAACTCAAATCAAGATTTATATTCCCCTCTAAATTGCAGGAAAAGTAATCATCCAATAACAAAATGTTGTTATATATCTCCTGATTATTAATTATTATCTTTGTATTCTTTTCATTAAAATTATCTCTTACAATCTGATAAACCATATTTATATCTTTGTATAATAGCTTCGGAGTAGGTAGAAAATTTCTCTCTCCCTCAATTTTATTATATATATCACAAAGTGTTTCATACTCTTCTTCTAAATAATGATCCTCTATCCCTTCAGAAACAGTTCTAAAGATTATACCCATGTCATCTATTTTAATTGTATTTCCAATAATTTTTAATCTTTCTATTTCATCTTTAGATTTAATTTTCCTCGATACATTTACTTTATTTGAGAATGGAGTCAATACTATATATCTTCCTGGAATACTTATATGAGTAGTAACTTTGGGGCCTTTAGAACCTAAGGGCTCTTTGATTACTTGTACGATTAAATCGTCTCCTGCCCTAATTACATCATTTATCTCATACTTTTGCTTAGTATAAAGTCGTTCCAGATTTAGCGCATCCTTAAGATGTAGATACGCATTTTTCCCAATTCCAATATCTACAAAGGCTGCATCCATTCCTTGCAGCACATTAACTACGCGTGCTCTATAAACATTTCCAAGTAAAGATTCATTGTTTACATCTTCTGAATAAAATTCAACTAGACGATTATCTTCAACAATACCAACTCGGTTTGAAGTTTCACCTGAGTCGATAAATATATAATTCATAATAACTCCCCCATTACAGTGGACTATATAGAGTGTCATCCTTTTCTGCATACAATGCCAATCTCTTAATCATAATCGAATCCAAATCTAGGCTTAAACTCAAATCTCTATTCATAGCTTCAATGAACTCCATAGGTTTTAAGTTCCCATTTTCACCTGTTTTGAGAAGTGTATTTATTACCAAGAATCCATTTTTATCTTTCCCCTTAACTACTACATTTCCAATTAGGGGTATTATATTCACCTCTTTAGGTACTTTGTTTTTTCCTTTTTTCTTCAATTTTGTAATAATGATAGAATCTCTATCAACCCAGTCTTCGATCTCCTTTTTTAAATCATCAATATCAACCTTATTAATCAGTGTAAATTTTAATTCATAGAAAGCCCATTCAATAATTGATGAAATTGAATCAGAATTATTTATTTCTATAGCTTTTATAATCTGAATATCCTCCGGTAAAGTCTCATTCATTCTAGTAATAAACTCATCGATTGGAATATCTCTTATAAGTTCAATATCTATATACTCCCCTTCACTTTCAATTCCCAATGAAAGTGGGTTTGATATGGAAAACTTTGGATGTGGATTGAACCCTTCAGAATATTTTATAGGTATTTGACTCCTATTAAAACTTCTGTGAAACAATCTGATTAAATCTAAATGAGAAATATACCTTAAATAATTTTTCTTAGTAAATAATCCTCTTATTTTCAATTAAAAACACCCCACATCGAACAATCCTGAATTCCACAGGCTCTACAACCAAGTCTACAATCTTTTGTAGTATCTCCTTTTAGAGATTTATTGTACTCTTTTGCTAAATAACTTTTTGAAACGCCAGGATTTATGAAGTCCCAAGGCAATACTTCGTCTATTTCTCTAAATCTATTGGCATAAAAAGCTCCATCAATATTTGATTCTTCTAAAGCTTCCAGCCAAAACTCAAATTTAAAATGCTCGGACCATCCATCGTATTTACATCCTTTTTCCCAAGCTCTAATAAGTACTTTAGATAATCTTCTGTCTCCTCTTGCAAATATTGCTTCTAAATAGCTTAAATCTGCATCATGATAATTGAAACTAACTTTATTATCCCTTATACTATCCTTTACAAGATAAATTTTCCTCATAAACTCATCAATAGTATCTTGACCAACCCATTGGAATGGAGTAAAAGGTTTTGGAACAAAGCAGGATGCACTGGCAGTTACCTTAAAGTTGCCTATTCTTTCCTCCTTAGGTCTATTGAAAAACAAATCCTTAACTAAATATGATAACTCCTTTATACCTAGTACATCTTCATCAGTTTCAGTTGGTAAACCTATCATAAAGTACAATTTTATTCTTGACCAACCTTCTTTAAATGCATATGAAACAGCGTTAATTAAATCTCCTTCGCTTACTCCCTTATTGATAACATCCCTCAATCTTTGACTGCCAGCCTCCGGTGCAAAAGTAAGCCCACTTTTTCTCACCTTTTCAATTTCTTTCAATACATCTATACTAAATGAATCAAGTCTTAAGGATGGTAGAGATACCCCAACCTTTCTTTCCTCAAATTTCTCTATAAGATTTTTGGTTAATAGCAAAAGTGAACTATAATCACATGAACTTAAAGATGATAAGGATATAGTTTCGTATCCTGTGCTATCTACAAGTTTTTCAGCAATTTCCATAAGTCTATCGTGAGACTTTTCTCTTATTGGTCTATAAATAATACCAGCCTGACAAAATCTACAGCCATGTGTACATCCTCTAAATATTTCCATGGTAATCCTATCATGTACAGTATCAATAAATGGAACGATCATCTTTTCAGGTGTAAACATAGTGTCCAAATCCTTCACCATTCTCTTATTTATTATCCTTGGTACATCATCTACCAGTGGAAACATCTCTTTAATAGTTCCATCATCATTATAACTTACATCATAAAAGCAAGGTACATATATACCCTGTATCTGAGCTGCCTCTTTTAAGTAGACCTCCTTATTATAATTCCCACTTTTGTGTTTTTCATAAAGTTTAATTAACTCCAAAGTGACCTCTTCTCCCTCTCCTATTACGAATATATCAAAAAAATCCGCTAAGGGCTCAGGGTTGTAGGCACAAGGTCCTCCTGCTATAATCAATGGATAATTTTCATCTCTTTCCTTTGCTTTAAATGGAATATTACTTAAATCCAAGATATTTAAAATATTTGTATAGCTCATCTCATACTGTAATGTAAAGCCTAAAAAATCAAAATTGGATACTTCTTCCTTGTTCTCTAGTGAAAATAAAGGTATGCCCTCTTTTCTCATTTCCTCTTCCATGTCTATCCATGGTGCAAATACTCTTTCACAAGCATAATTTTTATCGTTATTTATAAGATTATAAAGTATATGCATACCTAAGTGTGACATTCCTACCTCATATACATCAGGAAATGAAAAAGCAAATTTCACACTCATATTATTTAAATCCTTTTTAATGGAGTTTTGTTCCATACCAATATATCTGGCAGGTTTTTCAACCCTTTTTAATACTCTATCCAGTTTTAATTGATTAATCATTAGTAAAAAATCCTTTCAATTTTATTTCAAATAATATCTTACCATTTTTAAAAGTATTTGTATATAAGGGCAAATATAAACCTCGGAGACTACCGAGGTTTAAAGATCTATATAATTCAATGGATTAACAGCTTCCTCATCCAACAATATTTCAAATCTTAGATATTTTTTGCCATCCTTGTTTGTACCCAATATTCCAATTGTATCTCCTACGTCTACTTTGTCGCCTTCTTTGACGTTTAAACTTGATAGATACCCATATATAAATTTATAATTATCTTTTTTTATAGTAACGAAATAGCCTTTCTTATCAATTTTTTCTATTCTTTCGATAGTACCGTTCACTATTGATGATGGCTTATCTTCTTCTGTCTGAATTTCTATGCCTGTACTTTTGTCCTTATCAAATTTTCTATAAACTGTGCCCGATAGTGGTGCAATGTATTTGGGAGTATTTATGTTGAATACATTTATAGATTTTATTAAGTTATCAAAAATATCCTCCGCTTTATAAAATATTTTTTTTCCATCATCAACTATATTAAATTCATAGTTTATATTCCTCTTTATTACTTCAACAACATTGTTGGTACATGTACTATTAATTTTCTTAATTAATAGTAAGACAAGTAGTATAGCAAGTACAAAAATTGATTTATATAATAGGGTAATATAGTATTTCTTAACATCTTGCTTTTTTATAGCTATGGGTCTATGTACCTTATTATTCATTTTATCACCTACCTTTGATTAATACTAGGATATTTTATTAAGGTAGGATTTATTCCAATTACATAAAAAAACCCTATAAATTTAGGGTTTTTAATTATTTTCTTTTACTTTTATTATTGGTATATTAGCAACAAGTGCTGATACTGGAGATGCGTCACCATCCCTTTTCATTCTGGTCAATTTAATATCCAATCCTTCACAATCAATTTCAGCATATTCAGATATTACTCTTATAATATCACCTTTCATCATATCCAATAGTTTTGGTGACAAGTCAGCTCTATCATGTACTAATACGAGTTTTAGTCTTTCTTTAGCAACATTTTTACTACTTTCCTTTTTCTTACTAAACAATTTAAATAAATCCATGATGAACCTCCTTATTTACCAAATAGTAGCTTTATTATCTTACTTAGTTTTCCCTCATCATCAGCTTCTAGATTCAATAATTCTACTTCTTCACCTGTTACTCTTTTGGCAATATTTCTATAGGCTTGACCCGCCTTGGATTTATTATCCATCACAACCGGTTCACCCTTATTTGTGGAAACTACAATTGACTCGTCATCAGGCACTATACCTAACAAATCAATAGCTAAAATATCGATGATATCATCTATATTCATCATGTCTCCTCTTTTTACCATATCAGGTCTAATCCTATTGATAACTATCCTTGGATTATGTATTTCTTTAGCTTCTAAAATACCTATTACTCTATCGGCATCTCTAACAGCAGAGATTTCTGGAGTAGTCACGATTATAGCTTCGTCTGCACCTGCTATAGAGTATTGGAATCCTTGTTCAATTCCAGCTGGACAATCTATAATAATATAATCAAATTCCTTTTTCAATTCAGATATTAGCTCCACCATTTGTTCAGGTTTTACAGCTGTCTTATCTTTTGTTTGTGCTGCAGGGAGCAGATATAATTTTTCATGTCTCTTGTCCTTTATAAGAGCTTGTTTTAATCTACAATTCTTTTCAACAACATCAACTACATCATAAACAATTCTATTTTCAAGACCCATAACCACATCTAAGTTTCTCAATCCAATATCAGCATCAAGTATTACAACTGAATAACCTAAAATAGCCAATCCTGTACCTAGGTTTGCACTTGTAGTGGTTTTTCCAACTCCACCTTTCCCTGATGTCACTACTATGGCTGTTCCTAATTTTTCTTTATCCATTTGCGTTCCTCCCTGTTATTTATTAGGCAAATAAGGCTCTATAAGTACTTCTCCATTGACGACTTTAGCAACCTCTGGATATTTATACTGAGTATCTCCCTCTGGCGGTCTGACGATAATGCTCCCTATCCCCAACTGCATAGGCAATAAACTGAATGCAGCTACAATAGAATCATAATTTCCCCCTATTCCAGCGTGAGCAACTCCTTTTAAGGAGCCTAATACAATGATATTCCCTTTAGCTTTTAAAAAGGCTCCTGGATTAACATCACCTACTACTACAATATTACCATTATATTCAACTACTTGTCCACTTCTTAAAGTACCATAAACAAATTTTGTCATACCTTCATTAATGTTGTCAAGTGAGTAGATAAATTGTTCACTATTTTTTTCCTTATAGTAGGAGCTAATATACTCCGGTAACCCCTCATTGGATATATTGAACTCATACTTATATTTTAAAATAAGCTTGAGCTCTATTATTTCATCCTCAGACAATTCATTGCTTCGTATTCCAAGAAACTTGGCCCCTTTAAAAAACTTTGATGAATTATTTAGTTTAGAGTCAAGATCTTTTTTTATCTCTTCTAAATCATTTCCTACTACATCAAGGTAGACCCCTTCCGATATGCCTTTAAATGTTACTAGATCCTTTTTCAATTCTACTCCCCCATATACCAAATCATGGTATTATAAATTACTCGTTAATTAAAATATTCTCATGAGGTAGATTACCCTGAGATTCGGTTTTGTTAAGACCAAGATATTCTGCAATAACATCTCTTACCATTGGTCCAGCATAGCCTCCACTCCCTCCCTGAAATATTACTGCAGCTACTGCTATTTCAGGGTCTTCATATGGTGCAAAGCCTACGAACCATGCAAATTCATCAAAGGTATCACCTGTTGAAGGATTGACTCCACTTCTTTGTGCCGTACCGGTTTTTACAGCTACTTTTACTGGGAAATCCTTAAATATACTCTTTGCCGTACCTTCAGAAGATACCATTTCCATACCCTTCTTTACATGGTCAAGATTTTCATAATTATTCAATTCAATCCTTTCAGGGTTCGGTTTATGTTCATAGTTAGTTACGGTATTGTTATAGTTCTTAATATTATCTATCAATGTCAATTTATGTCTGTAACCACCATTTGCAATTGTAGCTATATAATTAGCCATTTGAATAGGCGTATAAGAGCTTTGACCTTGTCCTATTGTTACATTTAGTGTATCTGTGATATTCCAGCCTGCCTGATTCAAATAAGTATATTTGATTTTGTCAGCCAATCCCTCTCTATCGCCAGGTAGTCTCTTTTCTGGATCAATTCCCATACTATCAAGACGTTTGATAACTTCGCCTCTAGTAATAGTAGTTTCCAGCTCTGTCCAACTTACAATTTCTTCAATGACATGCTCCGTTTCCTCTTGACTTAATGACATACCTTCTTTTACATATTTTCCAAGATCTTTGTTTAATAACTGTTTTAATAAATATTTAGTGTTGATAATCTTTCTTTGCGGATTTGGAACACCACCTGAAACCTCAGATGGTATATTGATTTCAATGCCGGTTTTATCGTTCAATCCCAATTTCTTTGATAATTCAACTATATCCTCAATTTCTAATCTTACACTTATTGGTTGATTTGTCCTTGGATTTCTGCCGAAAGCTAAAGAATAGAAATAGTAATTACAAGAATCCCTTAAAGCCTCATATACATTTTCATAGCCATGTGTACGACCTGAAGAAGTCCAAATTAAACATCTGAAATCCTTGCTTCCAACACTAACATAACCCATATCCCTTATTTTTTCATTAGGGTTTAATCCCTTATCTAATGCTGCCAATGCAGTAACCATTTTAAATGTGGATCCAGGCTGTACAGCTGTTTGAGTTGCTATATTGTATAATGGTCTTGGTGCCAAAGGATTGGTCTCGTCCTCTGGAAATAAACTTTCCCAATCTGTATCCGATATCCCTGTTGAGAAAAGATTTGGGTCATAAGATGGAAAATCTGCCATTGCTATAACCTGTCCCGTTTTTACCTCTATTGCTACTAATGCACCTGATGTAGCATTTATATATGGTCTTCTTTTGGATTTATTGATTCCAAATTTATAATTGCCCCATTTGCTTTCATATGTTCCCGCTTCTCTAATTTTCTCCAGAGTTTGCTGTAGGGCTGCTTCAGCTTCTTTTTGGACATCTAAATCCATTGACAAATAAACATTATCCCCGGGAACTGGTTTTATTTCTTCAATTATTTCGGTCGTATTTCCTACTACATCGACTTCCACTCTTTTAATACCGCTTTGACCACTTAACATATCTTCATAGCTTTCTTCTATACCAGTTTTACCTATAATTGCATTAGGCGAATACTTGTTTTCCACAACGTATTTTTGAATTTCATTTGCCTGACTTATTTTCCCTAAATATCCTAATATATGTGCTGCTGTAGTACCTTCTGGATAATATCTAACAGGTTCTATAGAGACATTTACACCAGGCATATCTACTAAACCTTCCTTGATCCTAGCTACAGTTGATTCTTTAATTCCATACGCTATGTTTATAGGTTGATAAGCAAGATAACCTTGCTTGCTCAATTGGTGATATATAGATAGCATAGATCTAATCTCATATCTACTTAATTGCGGTTTTATGCCATAATTATCTCTAATTTTATCAAAAACCTCTTCAACTGTTTTTTCATCTTTAATTTTGTTATCGGTATAGAAATTATTTAGGCTGTTAATTGCAGAATATTCAAATCCATTTGAAATAGATATTTTAGGATTAACTCCATCATTTAACAATTGTTCTTGAGCTAATGGTCTAATAATATCCATGGATAAAAATTCCTGCAATACGCCCGATTCAATACTCTGCTTTATTAAAAAATCTTTTGGATTTTCGCTATCTACACTTTGACCTTTGGAATACCTGTATATGACACCTTTATTATCATTACTTATTTCTGTAGTTAAATTAATTGGTATGCCCTTTTCCTCAAGCATATCAATCAATATACTTCCAGGTATAATTGCATTTTTAATATCTTCGTCTTTAGATATCACTCTATCTAAAAAGTTACTAAGGGATACTTTATTAAATATGATTACGAAGTCGTCTTTTGCAGAAGAATCCAAAGTAATGCCATCATATTTTTTCATAAGAGATCTTTTTTGGTTCAAAAATTCCTCTGAATATTTTATAGTATATTCTTCAATTTTAAGATTTCCAGACAATCCTCTTTCATTGAGTAGATTAAAAACCATTAGTCTTGAAATGGGATGATCTATAACTTTTCGAATTATTGTTTTATCATTATCTATTAGCTTGATTACAGATTGTACTGGAGTATAACTTTCAGGAATATTATTTTTTTCTTTCCAGCGTGCTACATTTTTACTTTCATCAAAAGTAATCTCTAATATATCATTGTTTATTATTGCATTAATCGGTACCTCTATCCCCTTGTTTTTTAACGCATTGATAGCACAATTAATAGAAATAAACTGATAATGATCATCATAGCCACCGTTAATATAATAAATATTAAGTACTTCATCTAATAAATTATTGTCTATTATAATTTCGACTACTTTGTTGATAGGTGTTAATTCGTTAGACATATAATCATCTTCAGTTTTATACTTAAAAACATTTAATTCTAATGGGTATTCATCTATGTAACTTGCTCCATCCTCTTCAAGAAGTCTTATAAGGTTTAATATCCCCTCATTTTTAACTTCCTTATCCTTTATATTTAGTTCATCTTTTAAAAGCTGAACTGTAAAGCTAGGTTTATTTCCAGCCAATAGTCTTCCATATCTATCTCTAATTTCTCCTCTTGGAGCTGTAGTATATACTTCCTTTAATCTTTTATTGTCTGATAAATCTCTATAATAATCCCCTTGTGCTATAGTCAATGTCGCTAATCTAAAAGATAGTAGAAAAAAAACAAACAGCAAAATTAAAGATACAATATTATATCTATTTAAAATCTTCTTAATTAGTTTCATTTATACCATCCTATCTTTTGTTAAATCTAATCTTTGGTTCTGAGAATATAAGTTGAAATAATTTATATATAAAAACAGCTACGATACAATTATAAATTACTTCAATTGAAAATACTTTATTTACAGCATCTATAAAAGTAATTTGTCTTGATAAAAAAAATAGAAATAGTGAATAGATAATTGCGTAAAATATAGTTCCCAATGCAGTAAATATTATGGGGTTAATAATATTGCCCCTGGCAAATGTATCTTCAACAAATCCTATAAAATAACCTATAAAGAAATAAATAATCGCATTGATACCTATGGTCATAGAAAATAATATATCTTGTAATAACCCGATTATAATGCCAAATATTCCCCCATAGTATTTTCCTTTTGCAAGTGCGATTACTACGACTATAACCAAAGCTGTATTGGGCACAGTTCCACCAATTGCAAAGTATGGCAATATGGTACTTTGAAACAACAAATTAATTATAATAGTTACAATTATTAGAAGAATAGTCAAATAAATCCCTCAAATCATTTAGTAATAACAAAGACATTATATATCTTTTTAAAGTTTATAGCAGGAGTAACGATTATTTTTTTTGTCAATTCTTCTTCATCACTATAAACCTCGCTAACCTCTCCTATATAGATATCCTTCAAATAAGTTTCTCCAATGCCAGAGGTGTAAAGCTTGTCCCCTACAATTATATCAGCTTTATTATCAAATAAAAAACCACCAAGAGTACCATTGACATCTCCTGACAATATTCCGCCATCTTGAGTACGAATCACTTTAAAAGATATACTATTTAACTCATCTATAATAGTTAGAACCTTTGCCCAATTGTCCCCAACATCAATTACACGACCTACAATGCCTTCTTGAAAAACATTTTGCTCTATTTCAACACCTTGTATTATGGTTGCATCTTTTACAACTCCATCTTTCATACCCTTGTTAATGAGAAATCTATTATACCAATTCCCAGGTTCCTTACTTATGATTTCAGCCTGAACGATATTATGCTTTGTTGTTTCTTGAATTTTAGCTTCATTTCTCAAATAATCTGTTTTACCAATTATATTTTCCAGATCTCGGTTTTTGCTTTCCAATACGATAATCTGCTCTTTTAACTTATCATTTTCCTCTTTTACATTAATAAAATCAAGGGCAGAACCAAAAAATTCAGAAATATTTCTTCCAATACCAAAAGTAACATTGTTTACAGGCGTAATTATATTGCCTATAACCTTTTCTATTTTAGTTATGGCAACACGTTCTTTGCTCGTATTTCCTATAATTATAAGTAGAATGATAGTAACTAATGCTACCATCATTCTTTCTTTGTATTTCTTAAAAAAATACATATTATCACCACTTAGCCCATTCTCTTATAATTGTTTGCGGTTTTTTTGAGTACATCAATGCTGTCTAGGGATTTACCAGTACCAATTGCAACACAATCAAGCGGATTCTCTGCAATATGAACAGGCATACCTGTTTCTCTAGCTATAAGTCTGTCTAAACCCTCAAGTAAAGCTCCTCCTCCCGTAAGCATTATACCCTGATTCATAACATCCGCAGCTAATTCAGGTGGAGTTTTTTCCAGTGTAGATTTTATTGCTTCTAGAATACTAAATACAGGTTCTCTTAAAGCCTCATAGATTTCAATAGAGCTTATTTCCAACGTCTTTGGCAAACCGCTTATTAAATCTCTACCAGTTACACTGATCTTAGCTTCTTCAGAATCTTTATCAGCTGAACCAATGTTTATCTTAATTTCCTCAGCAGTTCTTTCACCAATCATTAGGCTATATTCTCTCTTGATATATGTGACTATGGCATCATCAAGTTCATCTCCAGCAATTCTGATAGATTTGCTAGTAACAATCCCACCTAAAGAGATAATAGCAACTTCAGAAGTACCTCCACCTATATCAACTATCATACTACCTGTAGGCTCTGTAACAGGTAATCCTGCACCAATAGCAGCAGCCATAGGTTCTTCTATTAAAAATGCTTCCTTGGCACCTGCATGCACTGCAGCCTCTTCAACGGCTCTTTTTTCAACTTCTGTAACACCACTAGGTACACATATTACCACTCTAGGCGGAAATATGGATTTTTGGTGCATTGCCTTTTTTATAAAATATTTAAGCATGTTTTGAGTTATATCAAAATCTGCTATTACACCATCCTTAAGTGGTCTGATAGCAACAATGTTTCCAGGTGTTCTTCCTATCATTTTTTTAGCTTCTTCACCAACTGCAAGTACTTCCTTGTTGTTCGTTTGCAAAGCCACAACAGAAGGTTCTCTTGCTACAATTCCCTTCCCTCTTACATACACTAATGTATTTGCTGTTCCTAAATCTATGCCCATATTTTTTGTAACACTACTAAATAGACCCATCATTTTCTCCTTCCAAAATGTCAAATAAGATTTTTCTCCTTAAAACTAAGATAAATATTATCCCCTATAATAATATGGTCTAATACCTTTATTCCAATTAAATCGCCAGCATCAACTAATCTATTTGTTATACTAATATCCTCGCTGCTTGGAGTTATATCACCACTAGGATGATTATGTATAAGTATTATTGAATTCGCATTTTTCTTAATAGCAACTTTAAAAACATCCCTTGGATGAACTATAGATGCATTCAGAGTACCAATAGAAATATTTTCAATCGATATTATCTGATTTTTTGTATCCAATATAGCAATTCCAAAGTGTTCTTTATTAAGAAATCTCATATCCTGCATCAATAATCCTGCTACAATATCAGGAGATGTTACCTTTATTTTATCCAAAGGTCCTCTTCTGTTTATTCTTTTCCCTAATTCAATTGCTGCCAAAATCTGACATGCTTTACTAAATCCTATACCCTTAATCTTTGTCATCTCTTCAAAAGTAATATCGGCAAGATAAGCTATTCCACTTTTATCTAAGTTTAACAACTTGCCTGCTAAATCAATTGCAGAATTTTCACTATCGCCAGTTCTAATAAGAATAGCGAGTAGCTCTGCATTAGATAGTGTTTCAACACCATAACTATATAATTTTTCCCTAGGTCTTTCACTTAAAGGCAAGTCTTTAATAGTATAGCTTCTCTCATTTAATACCTTGTCCTTCATTCACACACCCGCTTTTTAATTATAGTATATTGAAGTTGAAATATTTACTTAAAAGTTTATCTATTTTTGATAATGGTAACCCAACTACATTAGAATAGCAACCATCAATTTTTTCCACCAATATAGCACCTTTACCCTGAATGCCATATGCACCAGCCTTATCCAAAGGTTCCCCTGTGGAAATATATGCATTTATTCTTTTCTTGTTAAGCTCTCTAAACTTTACCTTAGTAAGTTCGTAATCTATAATTTTAGTATCACCTTTTATTAAGCAAACTCCTGTAATAACATCATGTGCGTTGCCACTAAGCATAGAAAGCATTTCATAAGCCATTTTTGTGTCTTTTGGCTTTCCCAATATCTTGCTGTCATATACCACTATGGTATCAGCACCTATTACTATACTATCTGGATAATCCTTAATCACACTTAGAACTTTTTTAAAGCTTAGTGACATCACTATCTGAAAAGGATTCTCACCCTCATTTATTATCTCAGATACGTTGCTAGAAACAACTATAGGCTCGATATTAAACCTTCTCAACATTTCTTTTCTCCTTGGAGAACTGGAAGCCAAGACTATTTTATTCATCTTAATTTACCTCTCAAATAGTGTTCTAAAATTTCTCTTTAGATTCTTCACTATATAAATTGAAGTTAATCCAACAAAATACCCAGTAAATAAGCTCATAAGCATAAGAAATGGTAAATAGGTATATATCCTTAAATTATTCATCATCGCACTTGCTACTGATACTTGCGCAAAATTATGTGATAATGCACCAATTATGCTGACCCCTATTAGGCTGAATACTCTAGAAAAAAATCTAAAGGCAATATACATCATTATACTACTTAGTATGGCTCCTGATAAGCTGTAAATAAAACTAGAAATGCTACCAGTTATTAGCATTAAGACAGTGCTTTTTAATACAGAAACCCTTATGCCATCCTTAAATCCAAAAACAATAAGTGTTACTAAGACAACCATATTTGAAAGTCCAAGTCTTGCACCAGGCATTGCTATAGGTAATGGAATTGCAGATTCTAGAACACTTAATGCTAGTCCTATAGAAACCAATATAGATATAAAAATCATTTTATTCAGTTTTTTCATTTTTTCCTCTCTCTAACGATTGATTATATCAATCTCAGTATCATTATCAAGTCCCTTTATCTCAATCACCATCTTATTAGGTAGACATACTATAGTCTCGCCAATTTTGGATATATAACCTTGTTTAACGTCTATTTTGTCGGGGCAATCGGCTTCAATTACTCTAACCTTCTCATCTCCAATTTCGATAAGATTATAACCATATTGAGTTTTGACAGGTATAGTGGTACCAATTAGTTTAGAGTCAAATAATATTCTTTTTATTTCTTCTCCATTTACCTGTACACTTACATACTTTTCAGCATCAGACAAAGCCATTAGCTTAATATATCCCATTGAAGAAAAGCTAAGTATAATAACTATGACAATTAATAATTTGTCACCTTTTGTCAAAAAAATCACCCTTCATAAAAGCTTTATTCAATGTCACACATTATAGTTTATCATTTATATTTTTCATTTACAAGTTACAATGTATAAAAAATTGACAATATACTATCCATTATAATCTGCATTTTACCACAAAAAAATAAGACCTAAAAGGTCTTACTTTAATTTACCAAACTTTCCTCATTAACTGGGTTGACAATGCACTTTGTAGGACATTTTTCTACACATGTCATGCAATTAGTACATTTTTCATAATTAATTCTTGCTAAATTGTTTTCAAATGTAAATGCATCCTCAGGACAATTCTTAACACAGATTTTACATCCTATACATCCAATTGAACAATTGCCTCTAACTACCTTTCCTGCATCTTCACTCTTGCATTTTACAATAGCATGATTATCATATGGAACTAATTCAATAATCTTTTTAGGACAAACTTCAATACATTTCTTGCAAGCTGTACATTTATCTCTATCAATAACTGCTATACCATTTACCATCTCTATAGCATCAAAGGGACAAACATTGTAACATGTACCACAACCAGTACAACCATATGAACAAGCCTTTTGTCCATCTGATAACCTGCTCGCTATTCTACAATCCTGAATTCCTTCGTATATATATTTGTTTTTTGCCTTATCGCAATCACCTTGACATAAAACAACTGCAACTTCTTTTTCAACGTCTTCTGATTTCTTGCCTAAGATATCAGCTACTCTATCAGCTACTGCCTGACCACCTACAGCACATGCATTTACTGGAGCATCTCCAGCTGCCAGGGCATTTGCCAATCCAGCACAACCTGGGTATCCGCACGCGCCACAGTTTGCACCAGGTAAAGCTCTTTGTAACTCTTCTACTCTAGGATCAACGGGAACTTCAAATACTTTGGAAGCAATAGATAATAAAATTCCAAATGATATCCCTAATCCACCTAAAGTGATAACTGGGTAAATTATACTTGTCATTTTCTATACCTCCTATACTAGTCCAGCAAAGCCTGCAAAAGCTATAGACATTAGACCAGTTGCTATAAGAGTAATTGGAAATCCAGATAATGCCTCTGGAATATCAGCAGTTTCCATTTTTTCTCTTAAACCAGCCATAAGTACTAATGCTAAAAAGAAACCTAAGGATGCTCCCACTGCACTAAAAATAGTTTCTATTAATGTGTATTTTTCTTGAATATTTAATATAGCAACTCCTAAAACTATACAATTTGTTGTTATCAAAGGTAAATATACACCTAACGCATTATATAGTGTAGGACTTATTTTCTTAATTGCCATCTCAACGAATTGTACCAGTGCTGCAATTACTAAGATAAATACTATGGTTTGTAGATATTCTAAGCCTAATACATCTAAAATATATTTTTGAATTATAAATGTTACTATTGATGCTAAAGTGGTTACGAACGTTACAGCAACGCCCATACCAGTTGATGTTTCCATTTTACTAGATACTCCTAGAAAAGGACATATCCCTAAAAATTTAGCAAATACATAGTTGTTTACAAAGATTGTAGATACCAGTATTGTAAAAATACTACCCATTTAGATTTCCTCCTCTATTCATATTAGTTTGTTGCTCTTTTTTTAAGTATTGTTCTAAATATAGCTATTAATAATCCTAATAAAATAAATGCCCCCGGTGGTGCAATGAATATTGCTGCAGGTTGAAAACTATCTCCAAATAAGGATATTCCAAATAATGAACCTGCGCCAATTATTTCTCTGACAACTCCTAAGACTGTGATTGCTAATGTATATCCAAGACCCATTCCTAAACCATCAAATATTGATGCGATAACACCGTTTGAATAAGCAAATGCTTCAGCTCTTGCTAATATCAAACAGTTAACTACTATAAGAGGAATAAAGATACCTAACGCTGCATAAATATCAGGTGCAAATGCATTTAGGAACATATCTACTATTGTTACAAAAGTTGCGATTACAACAACAAATACTGGGATACGTATCTCCTCAGGAATAAATTTTCTTAGTAATGAAATCGCAACGTTAGAGCCTACTAGTACTGCTATTACTGACACACCCATGGCAAGACTGTTGATAGCATTTGTTGAAACCGCAAGAACAGCACACATACCAATTAATTGAACAAATATTGGGTTTTCATTAATTATACCATTAAGAAATACCTTGAAATTTTTCATATATTACACCTCCATTGCCTAATTTGATAAGAAGTTTACGAATGCTTCTCTAGCACCATTAACTCCTGCAAGTACTCCCTTAGATGATACTGTTGCACCAGATAACAATAAAACTTCATTATCTGCTGATGGCGATTCAACTACAACTAATTCTTCAGCTGAACTCTTTCCAACGTATGACTCAGCATATGCTGGATCCTCTACAACTCTAGTACCTAGTCCAGGTGTTTCTGAGTTTTGAATAACCTTGATACCAGCTATTGTACCATCTAAATTGAAGCCGGAAATTGTAATTATATCTCCACCAAATCCAGTTGATGCTGTCTTGAAGGCATATCCTAAAATTTCTTCTCCAGACTTAGCTTCATATACTTCCTGAATACCAGCATTAGCTGATGTCATTTCTGAAAGCAAAGCATCATCTAAAGCAACAAAATCATCAGCTTCAGTAAATATCTCTTGGAAAGCGCCAAAGCTTCCAGCCTTTTCTCTTTCAGCTATTATAGGAGCTGTAATACTATTTGCATAAGCTAAAATTCCACCTGCTATAGCAGTAGTAATCAATAATACCAAACCAAATCTAACTGTTTGCTTCATTTTTCTTTACCTCCCCAAATACTCTCGGTTTTGTCCACCTTTCGATTACTGGAGTAGCAACGTTCATTATAAGAATTGAATATGAAACTCCCTCAGGCATATCTCCCTTGACTCTAATTAAAGCAGTCAAGATACCACAACCAACTGCGAATATTATTCTACCAATGGGGGTTACCGGAGATGAAGAATAATCTGTTGCCATAAAGAAGGCACCAAGTATTAAGCCGCCACCTAATATATGATAAATTATGTCGTTTGAATTCACACCGAATACCAATAACAATACTGCAGTAGTAGCTATATATACAACAGGTATCTTCCAGTCAATAACATTTTTAATTATTAAATATGCTGCACCGATCAACAATAATATTGCCGATGTTTCACCTAGTGCTCCACCAATATCACCTATGAACATTCGTTGAATAGATGGTAAAGCAGTACCTCCACTTTTTAATATTGCTAAAGGAGTAGCAGAACTCATTCCATCAGGATTTATGTAACTGGACATAATTCCTGGCCAAGACGCTACTAAAGCAGCTCTAGCAGCTAAGGCAGGATTCATAAAATTGGAACCTATTCCACCAAATAATTCTTTTACAATTATGATTGCAAAGCCTGCTCCAAATACAGCTACCCACCATGGTGCATTAGCTGGTAAATTGAATGCCAATAACATTCCTGTAACTATTGCACTTAAATCTCTAACTCTTACCTCTTTCTTAAATAACTTCTGTATTCCAATTTCAAAGATTACAGCTGATATACAAGAAATTAATACTAACATCAATGCATTAAACCCATAGAAATATATACTTCCTATTAAAGCAGGAATCAAAGCTATAATTACATCTAACATTATCTTTTGAACTGATTTGTTAGATCTTATATGTGGAGCTGCTGAAACAGTAAGCATATCATCTAGAACAATCCCATCTGTTCTTATATCTTCCATAATATTTCCTCCTAAACCTGTGATTTAAACCTATGATTTTTTCCTTCTTGCTTTAATTTCATTTTTCGCATGATCAATTGACTCTGTCAGAGGTCTTTTTGATGGACATACATATGAACAACTACCACATGAAATACATGCTAAAGCATTGAATTTTTCTGCAGCTTCCATATTATCTTTTAATGCATATGCACTAATATATAATGGTTCTATATGTACAGGACATATCTCTACACACTTGCCACATTTTATACAAGGTAATACTTTTTCTACTTTTGCCTCTTCTTCAGTAAGTACAACAATACCACTTGTTGTTTTAACAATTGGAGTATCTAGTGAAAATTGCGCAATTCCTGTCATAGGTCCACCAGATAAAATCTTTCCTGGCTTGCCATTAAAGCCACCACACTGTTCAATTACTTCACCAATGGTAGTCCCAATTTTAACTAATAAATTCTTAGGTTCCTTTACTCCCCTTCCAGTCACTGTTACAACTCTTTCATATAGCGATTTGCTCTCTAAAACAGCTTCTGCTGTAGCAAACGCAGTATATACATTACTAACTAATGAACCTGCATCTTTACAACGTCCACCTTGAGGAACTTTCCTTCCTGTAACTGAATCAACTATTCTATAAGAGTCCCCTTGTGGAAATTTTGTTTTACATGTAGCAACCTGTACTTTAACATTATCTTTGTCTAAAGCTTTTAGAACTTCAATCGCATCTTTTTTATTATCCTCTACTGCGATATAGCCGTTTTTATCTTCTAGTCCGAGATATTTTAAAATAATCTCCAAACCAGTAACAACCTTTTCAGGCTCTTCCAACATAATCCTATGGTCACATGTTAAATATGGTTCACATTCAGATCCATTTAGAATTACTGTATCGACGCTATTGTCATCGGAAGTTATAAGCTTAGTATGCATTGGAAAACCTGCTCCACCTAAACCAACAATGCCAGCCTCTCTAATTCTTTCAATAATTTGCTCTTTAGAAAGTTTGTCCAGAGATAATTTATTTCCAATGGATTCATGCATTTCATTTAATCCATCTGATTCGATTTCAATACAATCGCTTTTTATCCCAGTTGTAGTATACAATCTTTTAATACTCTTTACAACTCCGGAAACACTGGAATGAACTGGAGCACTTACCTTAGCCTTGGAGTCTCCTATTTTTTGTCCCACCTTAACCTTATCTCCTACTTTTACTAAAGCTTCACAAGGTGCACCAACATGTTGCTGTAATGAAATATAGACTATTTTTGGTTCATTAGCCTTTTCTATAGCTTTTCCACTGGTAAGCTCTTTATTATCCGGTGCATGAAACCCACCTTTAAAAGTGAGATTGTCAAGTCTCATACTTATTCCACCTCTTTATAATAATATTTTTATATTCTAAAAGAATTAAGCTTAGTAAAACTAAGCTAAACTCATTTACAATTATAACATCAAATAATTATTGTGTATATAACATGGGTATAAATAGTTATATTTTTGTCGAACGAAGCGAAAATAATGGTGCGAGTAGTGGGATTTGAACCCACACGCCTCTCGACACATGCCCCTCAAACATGCCTGTCTGCCAATTCCAGCATACTCGCAAACCTAATATTTATCAATTTTTCATTAAACATCCTATTTATTATAATAAAAATTTGTTAATATTTCAACCTATTCTATTTCATTAACTATTAAACATTTTTCTAATCCATTGTAAAGATCGAAAAAAGTCGGAGACAACTCTCCCTTTATATTAGAATCAATTATCAGCGCATTGTTTCTATAATAAAGACTGACATACGGCAATTCTTTAATAATAAATTCTTGAAGTTCCATATAGTTTGATAATTTATCCTCCTTATTATATGAATTAAATGCCTTTTCCAGCATGGAATCCATATCCGGATTATTGTATTTGATAAAATTGTTTAAATTCTGCTGACTACTGTGAAACATAAAAGATAATTCTGGTATAGTCGATATTTGCCATCCTAACAATACAATATCAAAATCTCCATTGTAAATCCTATTATTTAGTTGCTCACACTGAGCTTCGGCAATCTCCTCTGTCATTTCCCCATGATCATAAATTTCGGTATCAAAATCCAAAATTATTTCAATACCTACTTCCTTTAGATCCTCTCTGATTAACTCAGCTACTCTTAGTCTATACTCATTAACTGGGTTAGTGATAAGCCTTAAAGTAAGATTTTTCCCTTCTGCATCTTCAACAATCCCATCTTCATTTTTATCCATATATCCTAAAGTTTCTAAAAATTTCTTACTCAATTCTTTATTGTATCCATAATAATTTGATTCATCTGCAAACAAGAAGGAATTTGGATTAATAGGTACATCAGTCTGAGTAGCATGTCCTAAGTAAATTTTTCGTATGATTTCCTGTCTGTCTATTCCATAGGCAATAGCCTTCCTCAAATCATCACCGTTTTCATTATTAAAGATTTCCTTGGAAAAATTAAATCCTAGAAATTCATAATCTGATGATATATACTCCATGATTTTACTTCTGCCATTTTGTGTATACTTGTCCCAATCAGCATTAAAATCAGGTGTAATATTCAACTGACCAGCCTCATATGCCGTAATAAACAGTGATTCATCTGCAAATATTTTTCCTACTACATTATCTATATCTGGCTTTCCTTTCCAATATCGTTCATTTGCTCCAAGATGGACACTCTTATTTTTATCATATTTAATAAATTTAAAAGGTCCTGTTCCTATTGGAACATAGTCTTCCAGCTTTAATGCAGACGAATAATTATTTCCTTTACCAATTACAAATTCATGTTCTGGTATTATTGGGAAGGTCAGTATTTCAAGAAAATTTGAAAATCCATTACCAGTTTTAATTTCAATATTATAATCATCTATTATACTTGCAGTCAAACTGTTGTTTTTATTAGCATCATAAAAAGCGCCCATTGCAGAGGATGGCATAGTGCCATAGGCAGTCTCATCTTTACCATAATTTAATACATTTATAGTGAAAAAAACATCTTTAGATGTAAACTTTTCACCGTCGTGCCAATATATATCGTCTCTTAGCTTTAATGTTATTGAGTTGCCACTGTCAGATATATTATAACTATCGACTAAATTAGGAACTGGTTCTAATTTTTCATCCAATTCAAATAATCCATCAAATATAAGCTTGCTAAAATAGTAGTAGCTAAGATTATTTGTCATTAATGGGTTTAATGTATTAAAAGGTGTTAATGGAAGCACAACTTGTCCATTTTCTACTATCACGTAGTCAACTTCATCATCTTTATTATCTATAGTATTTTTTACATTGCTACTTTCTTGAATACACCCTGTTAAGCTCGATATAATTAATATGACAATCATAAAAATAAGTATTATTTTAGGCTTCAAATTAATCCTCCTTCTACATCGATTGTAAAAACTTTTTCACATAACCTTTTATAATAATTATAACATCTATATATAATGAATTTATACTATCAGGTTTTTCCATATAATACTTATACAAACTTTTATAAACATTATAGTTAAAATTTACTTTTTTTAGATATTCTTCTGTTTCTTTAAAAGGAATATTTGTAAGTTCTGCCCCATCATGGCTGTATTCTATATTATCAAGCCATTTTTGAACATTTCCACTCCCAGCATTATATGCAGCTAATACTAAGTCCAAATCATACCCAAATTCCTTATTTAACTGACTTAAGTACCATGTACCTATTCTAATATTTGTTTCAGGATTAAACAGAAGCTCATGAGAATAGTTTTGAATATCCAACTCACTAGCTCCCCATTCTCCTGTCTGAGGTCCAATTTGCATCAAGCCCCTTGCATTTTTATTTGATGTTACATCTTTATTGTATTTACTTTCTACATTGATTATAGCCGCAACTAAAAAAGGATCTAAATTATATTCACTGGAATACTTATTAATAAAATCCTTATATCCTATTGGAAACATAAAAGACACGACAAGACCTATAAGTATGGATATTATAAAAATAGATACGATAAATTTTATAATTCTATTTGTAATTCTAACTAATGATGACAACGGTGGAGCCCCCCATTATGCTTCTAATTCCGTAATTAACCTATTGAGATTATTCTCTAATAAATTAATATCTCCATTATTTTCTAGTACTTTTGTAGATTTTCTTTTCTTTTCTTCGAGATTCATTTGAGCATTGATTTTAGACATAGCCTCATCTGTAGAAATATTGTCTCTTTCCATCAATCGTTTCAGTTGAGTATCCTTGTCTGTATAAACAAGCCAAATTTCATCAAGTATTATATCATTTTCCTCTAGCCTATGATAGCATTCAAACAATAACGGTATATCAACAAAAATTGTTTTATTATCATGACAATATTTTTCAATTTGGGTTTTAATTTCCTCAAATACTCTTGGATGTACTATATTGTTAATGGCTTCTCTTAATATAGGACTACTAAAGATTAATCTCCCCAGTTTTTTTCTATTAATACTATTATCATCAAGAAGTATCCTTAAACCTAATGTGTTTACTATATCATTGTATGCTGGTTCTCCCACTTTAACAACTTCTCTAGAAATAATATCTGCATCAATTATTTTATATCCCTTGTTAGATAACATCTTTGATACTGTAGATTTCCCAGTTGCAATACCACCTGTGAGACCAATTAAATAACAATCATTTTGTATCATACCAACTATCCCCTATCTTAAAATCAACTTTTAACGGAATTGTTAATGATATAGCATTTTCCATAATATTTTTGACTAGCTTATTAACTTCATCTATTTCATCCTTATGAACTTCTAAAATCAACTCATCATGTACTGTTAAAATCAATCTAGATCTTAAATTTCTATCCCTTAAATCATTATATACTCTTACCATAGACATCTTAATGATATCAGCAGCACTTCCTTGGATTGGTGTATTCAGTGCTATACGTTCTCCAAAAGATCTTACATTGTAATTTTTTGAATTCAACTCAGGTATGTATCTCCTACGATGTAAAATAGTTTCCACATATCCATTTTTTTTACCTTCAGAAACTATATCCTCCATGTATTTCTTAACCATTTGGAAATTTTTAAAATAGTTCTCTATATATTCTTTTGCTTCCTTCCTTGGTATATTTAAATCTCTGGATAACCCAAAATCTGATATACCATATACAATGCCAAAATTGACAGCCTTAGCTCTATATCTTAAATCCGATGTCACATCTTCTTTTTCCACATGAAAAACCTCAGAAGCAGTCTTTCTATGGATATCTTCCCCACTAACAAAGGCATCCTTCATTTTAGGGTCATTTGATATATGTGCCAAAACTCTAAGCTCAATTTGTGAGTAATCACCATCTAGCAACCTAAAATTAGGTGATTCAGCAATAAAAGCCTTTCTTATTTTTCTTCCATCCTCTGTTCTTATAGGGATATTTTGAAGATTTGGTTCAGTGCTTGAAATTCTTCCTGTAGAAGCTATTGTTTGATTAAAGCTTGAGTGTATTCTATTAGTTTTACTATTGATCAAGCTTAGCAGACCATCAATATAAGTAGATTTTAATTTTACTATCTGTCTATATCTCAATATTTTTTCTACTATTGGATGTTGATCTTTAAGTTTTTCCATTACTTCAACATCTGTTGAATATCCCGTCTTGGTCTTTTTAATAACAGGTAACATCAATTTTTCGAATAAAATTTCTCCAATTTGTTTAGGAGAGTTTATATTAAAGGTCGAACCCGCAAGCTCATATATTTCCTTAGTCAAAGAATCTATTTCTTCATCATATTCCTTACCTAAAATCTTTAATTCATTTGTATCTATTTTAAATCCTATAAACTCCATATTTGCCAATACCTCAGCTAATGGAAGTTCAACTTCCGTATATAGGTTTTCCATTCTTTGTTCAATAATTTTTTCCATCATAATTGGTTCTAATTTAAAAACTGATTCAAAAATAAAGGAAAGGTATTTCATAACATCTTCCTTATCTAAATCCCTTGCCTTTTTTAATCCTTTTCCTTTCCCAAATACATCTTCACTTTGTATCCCGTATACATCAAAATACTCTTCACTCAAATTATTTATTGAATAATTTGCTTGGCTAGGATTTAATAAATATTGTGCTATCATGGAATCAAAGGTAAAATTCTTTAATGCTATATTTAATCTAAATAATTGGACTATATCTACTTTCAAATCATGACCTATCTTTGCAATCTGACTGTTCTCAAATATTTCTTTAAAATAATTTGTAAACTCATCAGTATATTGCAACAGATCAATATAGTTGGTCATACCTCTAGGTGTTTTTATACCTATTCCTATTATTTCATTCTCAATATAATTAAGATTATTTATAATAAATTTAAAACAGAATTTTTCTTCAGTTTTTATATCATTTACCAATTCACCAAATTCTGAAGGTTTAAGCTCTCTACATGAATAATCAAACTTTACTTTCTGAGTCTTTTCCTTAAACTCACTTGGGATTTTATTTAACAAACTTTTAAACTCTAATTCCTCATAAATATTTTTTAATTTAATCCATTCAGGAGTAGTAGCTTTGAAGTCTTCAAGTTCCATGTTCAAAGGTACATTTGTTATTATTTCTCCTAGTGTTCTACTTATATAAGCTAAGTTCTCATTCTCAATTAGATTTTCTTTTAATTTCTTTCCACTAATTTTATCTATATTTTCATAAATATTTTGAATAGAACCATATTCTTGTATTAGCTTTAGTCCGGTTTTTTCACCAATTCCCGGAACTCCTGGAATATTATCGGATTTATCACCCATAAGTCCCTTAAGATCTATAAATTGTTTTGGTTCAATTCCATACTCTTCTTTTATTCTATTTCTATCATATGCTTCTATTTCAGTAATTCCCTTTTTAGTTAACAATACCTTAGTTTTATCGGTAGTCAGTTGCAAATAGTCCTTATCCCCAGTAACTAAAATAACCTCCAGTGCCTCATTTTCACCTATCTTAGCTAATGTTCCAGCTATGTCATCGGCTTCATATTCCTGCATTTCCAATGTAGGAATATTCATATAGGATAAAATTTCTTTAATCATTGGGAACTGCTGAGACAATTCTGAAGGCGTAGACTGTCTTGTACCTTTATATTCAACATACTTCTTGTGTCTAAATGTTGGACCTTTTTTATCAAATGCTACACCTATATAATCAGGCTCATATTGTTCAGTAATTTTATAAAACATAGTTAAAAAACCATATACACCATTTGTATATAATCCACTTTTAGTTGTTAATAAGGGCAATGCATAGAAAGCTCTATGCAACAATGAACTTCCATCAATAATCATGATTTTCTTGCTTTTCATAAGACCACTCTCCATTTTTTCTATATATAAGTATACCTTAAATAATTATTTTGGTAAACTCTCTGTGAAAATTTATTGCATTTAATCTCAATATATGTTATGATATTTTTTGTGAATAAGCCGAAGTGATGGAATTGGCAGACGTACTGGACTCAAAATCCAGCGGTGGCAACACCGTGCGGGTTCGACTCCCGCCTTCGGCACCAGAAATTTTGCTCTTTAGTCAAACTAAAGAGTTTTTTTTCTCCATGTCAGTAAGTGTTAAAGTAAGGTACAATCCATTTCAATTCTACTGCATAATCAAGTGCTATGGTAATTATCTCATGCAATTGTAGGATAACTGTCTTAGTTGCCTTATTTTCTGATTTTTCTTGATTGTAAAAGCTTTCTATGTCTAATGTTCTTAAATCACAAAGTCTAATCTTTAATTTTTCAAAGTGCGGTTTAATAAAAATTTTAGCAGTCAACTACCTATCACTGACAATTTTAGTATATCAGCTCGGCTGACTGCTTGCAATTTTGTGACGTAGTAGATTTTCAAACGACATTTATATAAAGTAAGATATTGAGCTTTGGGATTTTATAAGTTCTTCCAATTTGAAATGCTGTATTTTGTTTTCCCGAAGTAGCTTGTAAGCTGTCTTTGTACTTATTCCAATCATTTCACTCATTTGTTCTACATCTACTACGTCTGAATATTCTTTAAACATAACAAGGTAGGTATCTTTTTTTGTTATTTTCCTTTCCATTAAAATACCTCCTGGTCTATATATTATTTAGGGCATGGCGGGTAGTAGTTGAAAATGGACTTATAAAATCATGGCAAGTTTATGCAGATTCAAAAATACCATTTGATATTATGAATGACAGTGATAAGAACGAAGTAGAAAATCAAAAGCCTTAATCCACTACAGCGAACAAGCAGCAGGATAGTTAAAAATTTATACCGCCGCCCTGCCCTTTACAACTCCATATCCTGCGCCCTGTGCGGTTGCTGTTCTCTCTGTTCCTGCCGTAAAATGCTGTCAACGCTCTTTCGGATTTGCTCGACTTCTTTCACTTCATTTTTGAGTACAAGATATTTCTGATTGAGCTTTTTTTGCTCGGCGGTCAGCTTGGTGTATTCCGTTTTCCATGCCTTTGTTGACAGGGTGGTCTTGCCGTTCATAATGTCTTTAAGATAGCTATGCGCCGCCGTAAATAGAATTTGTTCCGCTTCGGACAATGGCTTTTTACCCTTTAGTTTAAGGTAAATCTCCGCTTGCTCGATACGCTTTTTCAAAACAGGCAAACGACGTTCTATGGGTTTGAGTTCATCACGAATGTCCATCTGCGCTCCAATCATGGACTTAAACTTTTCATTAAGCCCCGCCATATCCATTATCTGATTTTGTTGCAGGAAGTTCAGCATATTAGCGGTGTCTTTGAGGTTGTACAGCGATTGCTAATAACCCGATTTTCCCGCCTGTGCTTTTCGTGATAATATGCTTTAAATATAATCGGCAAGGGTAGGTGGCTCGGTGTTCTCGGTTTCCTCTTTCAGCCAGTTTTGCAGTTTGGATATACGTGCCTTTAACTGGCGTAACTTCTGATTTGTAACCTCGATTTCCCGATTGATGTTCCCTCGCTCGGTCTTAATTCCCCGCTTCTCCATAGCAGAAGCGGCAACGCCTAAATGCACTGTGGGGATTTGCTCAATGTCTTGCCGCTCATAGGAACGGTGGTCTATGCGCTCGGCATGGTTCTGTTTTTCTAAAGCGGCATTGCAGAAGTCAGCCCAACCCTGCCGCCATTCCTCGGCTTTGGTCTGCTCGTTCCAATCGGTGGCGGGGGCATTATCGGGCAGTAAAATCTCGATATGTATCACGCCGCCCTTGTGGGTGTAGTAGTGAGTTATTCCGTCATATTCATTCGTAATAACTTGCCCCGCTCGGTAGGCCGCCGCCGCAACCGCAGACTTGCCTTTTCCTCAGCTGATGATTTTTATACTGCAATGATAAATTGCTATAGCGTTTCTCCTTTCGTTTTTCGTTGAATATAGGAAAATAAGGTGATATAATTTGTATATTAAATTTTGATATTATGCTAAAAAGTAGGTGAAAATTAAAATGTGTGAAGAATGTTATTCTGATAAAAATAGAATAACCCCATTATTAAATCCCTTAGATTGCTTAGAAAACCACACCCAATATATTTGTGGAACTTGTGGCCGTTGCATTTGTATTGAACATGACCCGAACAGAGGATTGCAAAGGTGGAACTTTCCTTTTAAGTCATTAGAAATTGCAAAACTCTATTTACGAACTGCCGACTATACAGCAAAGAAGTCATGTGGTATTTATGAGATAGAAAACAGTAAAGGCAGAATATCCTATAAAATTTTTACAGAAAATGAGGATTTACGGCTATTCTTGAAAAAGAATAAAGACAAAAAATGCAAACTTATGATACCTATTTTTACTGTTGGGGAATATAAAGAATATCCATATACGGAAGTACGAAAATTGACTTTTGATGAAATAGAAAAATACATGGGCGAACGCTAAAATTCGATTTGCCACTTCTTAATCAATCTAATTCACTGTAAACAAGCAAAGCGGTGGGGAAAATTAAAACTCCCCACTGTTTCCTTTTGTACCGACAGGTACAAAACGCTGTCTACAAGACCGCACATACCACATGAATGTGTGGTATATAAGTGCGCCGTTGCTCGGCGATGCGGTGCTGATTTGGGTATTTCGGACACTAACTCCATATAAAAATGTTACTATTTAATTTTATCTATATAAAAAAGTTGCCTGCTACCACCGAGCATTTCTCTAAATTGTTCAAGCGTCACAACATCCGGATACTCTTTAAATTTTTTTCGATAATATTGTTTATCCTTCATTTTAAGTCAGCTCCTTATAATCATATTGTCAGTGATAGATGCTGACTGCTTAATCTAAAATTACTGTACCTTATTGATAATTGATTATGAAAGTTCCTTCATATCCCTCTAAATATCCCTCCAACGTGATTTTTTTCGTTTAATAGATGGATTTTCATATACAGTTGTAATTGCAAGGGATTTATGCCTATCAAGCTTGATATTGCTTGATTTTATGCGAGTTATAGGGGTTCTAAGTTCCAACTTGTTCCACTACATTCCCATTACTTCTGAATGACTTGTAAAACTCAAAATCTGTTATCCACAAGGGTGTATGGGTTCTAGTCCCACCACCGGAACTACTTAAAAAAACTCTTTAGTCCATGGACTAAAGAGTTTTTTGTTATCTCCAT
>ENA-UOOR01000145-UOOR01000145.1-fermentation-metagenome-genome-assembly--contig:-NODE-145-length-101674-cov-165.818538_pt1 | contig 101674 bp, 90 predicted proteins | sample MGYA00245780_ERZ724029 | MGnify/ENA primary metagenome ERZ724029 (study PRJEB28704, sample SAMN03018315) | fermentation metagenome | biome: anthropogenic terrestrial biome; feature: soil...
TGTAGCTTATGCTATAAATAGATTTTGTCAGCGATTTATAGTCTAGTTTTTAACTTAATTGTTTTGTTCTTTTTTTTGTTCTTTTATTACTATAATTTTGTTCTTTTATTACTATAAGAGTCATGATACTTATTATAACGTTGGATTATTATAAGTTTCAGTATTGTCTTTAGAGTTTATACAGTTACCTCCTAATCTCCTTTGTTTTTGATTGCTCCCTTTTATTGATGTATTGTTTCCTACTTACGCCTACACGCCCTTGCGCACATTTGCCGGCTGCCCTTACTAGGTTGTCTCAAGCTACGAAGCTAAGATTGAAGGTGAGCACTCGATCTCAACCCTTTTCCTGTATTTGTCGCTATCAAAAGTTTTATTATAACGAAATGCATATTTTAAATCTCATTATTGAGACGCGTCTCAAAATTAAGATGGGGGCCAACAGTGCCTGATATTGAACACTTAAAAAAACTTGCACTTATAGGGGCAGTAAATAAAACTATTAAGGTCTCATCGAGCGAGTTTCAAAAGTATATTGGGGTAAGCTCCAAAACTGTAGCAAGAAAATTGAAACGGCTGGAAGAGAAGGGGCTGATCGAAAGGAAGATCGTCCCAGGTGGTCAGTTGATAAAAATGACAGAAAAAGGGATTGAAATTCTTAGGAGTGAATACCTCGATTACAGCAGGATCTTTTCTCCAGAGTCCGAGATTTTAGAGCTTGAAGGGAAGGTGCTTAAGGGTCTTGGCGAAGGCCAGTACTATATCAATATACCAGGATACAGGAAACAATTTGAAGAAAAATTGCACTTCATACCTTTTCCTGGAACTCTGAATGTTCAACTTTCGAAAAACAGTTCAATTCTTCGAAACCTTTTAAGCGAAATTCCTGCTGTCCGGATAGAGGGCTTTAATGACGGAGAACGCACATTCGGAGGCGGGAAGTGCTATCCGGTAGTTGTCGGCGGCATGGAGGCTTTCATAGTAGCCCCTGAAAGAACACATTACCCTCCGGATTTGATTGAGATTATTGCACCTGTAAAGCTAAGGGATGCCCTGGAATTGGACGATGGAACCAGGGTTGTGATTAAGGTAAAAAAACAGGGTACGGAGAGCCAAATATGAGCGGAAGTACGATTTACAATTGTCTTACATATAGAAATGAGAATATAAACCTAGCACTGGAAGCCTTGCAGGCCGGAAAGATGATCCAGATCTATGACTCAGACTCTAGAGAAGGGGAAACTGATCTCGTAATCCCTGCAAAGGCGGTCACTTTCAGGGATGTAAAATGGATGCGAAAAGATGCAGGCGGCCTTATCTGTGTTGCAGTGGACCCAGTGGCTTCAAAACAGCTCAGGCTGCCTTTTATGGCCGAGCTTGTACGGGAAGCCAGTATAAATGGTGACATGCTGGGGAAAATTGTAGAAAAGGAGGGCGACCTTAAATATGATTCTCATTCGTCCTTTTCTCTCTGGGTCAATCACAGAGAGACTAGAACTGGTATTCCTGATATTGAAAGAGCTCTGACTATCCGAAAAATAGGCGAAATTACGGAAAAAATGTTGTCAGGGGATACAATTTATTTTGGAGACGAATTCAGAACTCCTGGGCACGTTGCACTATTAAGGGCTGCAGACGGGCTTCTCGATGAGCGCAAAGGACAGACTGAGCTTTCAGTTGCTCTTGCCCGTATGGCAGGCGTTACCCCTGCAATAGTAGTCTGTGAGATGCTTGATGATTACAATGGAAAGGCACTATCCAAGGAAGACGCAAAAAAGTACGGTGAAGAACATGGGCTTGTATTTCTGGAAGGGTGGGAAATAGTGGAAGCCTATATGACATGGATAGGCTCAGAATAAGAATTCTATCTCAGCTTATCTATTTAGTCTTTTTATTCGTTTTCATTTTTGTAATGTTCTTTTTTATTTTTATTTCGTTTTTTTCCTTGATTTTTGTCTATTTTTTCAAGACGCAGATTTTTATATAAAGAAAAGTCAGTATATCATTGAGTTTCTTAACAGCTTTTTAATTGTATCAATTCTTTTTTATCCGTCGCTTACATCTGGTTTCGTAAAGTTTGTTGTAAGAGGTAGACTTATGTTGCAGAAATTCAAAAAAGTCCAACAGGTCCTTATCTATGTGCTACTTCTAAACCTTGCAGTCGCATTTGCAAAAATCATTTACGGAACACTAACTAGCACGTTAAGCATGATTGCGGACGGTTATCACTCTCTTTTTGATGGAATTTCCAACATTATAGGACTGGCTGGAAGTTTTATTGGAGACCGTCCGCCTGACATTGATCATCCTTACGGTCACCGGAAGTATGAGACGGTAGCCTCTATTTTTATTGCTTTACTTCTTATCTTTGTAGGCGTTGAGATTTTTCGGAACGCTCTCAACCGTTTCCTTTCTCCCAGCGCGCCAGAAGTCACAGCTATAAGTTTTCTTGTAATCTTCGGAACAATGTGTATTAATTATTTGGTAACACGATACGAATACAAACAGGGTCAACTCCTCAGAAGCCAGGTGCTTATAGCCGATTCCATGCACACAAAAAGTGACATTTATGTTTCCCTTTCGGTCTTAGTAAGTCTGGCTGCCGTAAAGCTCGGTTTCCCCCTCATGGACCCTTTAATATCCGTATTGATTTCGCTTTTGATTTTCAGGGCAGGATACAGAATTATTAAAGAAGGCTCAAGGGCACTTCTGGATATGTCCATGATCGAAGAAAAAGAGATTTGTGACCTTGTTATGGGAGTTGAAGGAGTAAAGGGCTGCCATAAAATCCGGACTCGAGGAAGTATGGGAGATATCAAGATCGACATGCACCTACTTGTTCAGTCGGATATGTCACTTGAAGAAGCACACCTTATTGCTCACAGGGTTAGCAAAAAGCTTAAAGGCGAATATAAAGACGTTTCTGATGTGGTTGTACATCTCGAGCCCTCTTTCCAGCGACCCCAAGGATCAAATAGCAAAAAAACTAGTTAATGATACATGGCTGGAAACGTTTTCGGGCAGATGTTTCGAATTACTACCTGGGGCGAATCCCATGGCAGGGCTGTAGGCGTTGTGGTAGATGGATTACCTGCAGGGCTTCCTTTCTCCGAAGCTGATATCCAGAAAGAACTGGATAGGAGGCGCCCAGGGCAGAGTGAGGTTTCAACTCCGCGGCGCGAGGCTGACAGGGTGGAAATTCTTTCAGGGATTTTTGAAGGAATGAGTACTGGCACTCCTGTTTCTATGCTTGTCTGGAATTCAGATGCAAGGTCTTCGGCTTATGATGCTCTTAAAGATACTCCCCGCCCCGGGCACGCCGATTTTACCTATATGACCCGTTATGGGATTCGAGACCACCGTGGGGGAGGCAGGTCTTCAGCTCGGGAAACAATAGGCAGGGTTGCAGGCGGAGCTCTTGCAAAACTCCTACTTTCTAGATTCGGAATCCGAATTGCCGGGCATGTGCTTGAACTTGGAGCCATCCGGGCAAAACCTCTTTCTTTTGAAGAAATTCTGGAAAGTGTAGAAAAAACTCCTGTACGCTGTGCTGATCTAGAAGCTGCTGTAAAAATGCTTGAGAAAGTTGCTGCCCTACGGCAGGAAGGAGACAGCGTCGGAGGTATTGTTGAGCTTATCGTGAAAGGTGTGCCTGCAGGTCTCGGAGAACCTGTGTTTGATCGGCTTGATGCAGATCTTGCAAAAGCTCTTGTGAGTATTCCTGCAGTCAAAGGCTTTGAAATCGGAGTCGGGTTTGAAGCTGCCCGCCTGCGCGGAAGTGAAATGAACGATTCTTTCCGCATGGAGGCTGATAAAATCATCTCTCCAAGCAACAACGCAGGCGGAATCCTTGGAGGAATTTCAACAGGCCTGGACATCGTTTGCAGGGCAGCAGTAAAACCAACTCCTTCCATAAGCAAACTTCAGCAAACCGTTGACTTAACAACCCGAAAAAATACTGAAATCACAATCAGAGGTCGGCATGATCCCATAATTCCCCCGCGCATGGTGCCGGTTGCCGAAGCTATGGTTGCCCTTGTGCTTGCCGATCATATGTTAAGAAGCGGCTTTATTAATCCTAGGACTCTGTTGGAATAAAAGGTTGCAATGAAATAATTTGCTCTATCATTTGATTTGGATTTCTACAAATCATATTTGCATTTTTGTAAATTCTTTCTTCCCTTTATTATTTAAATTCACGCAGCTGGGAAAGCTTTCTGTTGCCTTCGTTTAATGACAGAAGTATCTCGGTTAGAAGTCTTGACCTGTATATTGCCTGAACGTTATCTTCCTTATTCTTATAAATTTCGAAACCGTTCATTTCCTGTCGCCGCAACTACAGATTTTCCTTCAGTTTCTTATCAAATTCTTTTAACAACATATATTCTTTTCTTTTGTTGGAGCACGTATGTTGCTACCTTTTTTGTTAATTTTATGATTTAGCGAAGAAAAAAGCTGCAGATTATTTGCTAAAAAGAGATTGAATTCTTGACGTCAGTTAGAGCTCTGAAGTTTCGTTATTTTTGGTGAAAAAAGGATACGGTTTAATGAATGTTAATCAAGCTGATGAAAAATTCATCGACGTAATAAATGTATAGGAGAAGATCATTAGAGATTTTTGAATGTGAAGTTCAAACAAACCTTCCAGAGCATATTTGAACTTCACATGCCCTGAGGCAAGGAAATGATAGCTTTAAGAGTATTTTAAGTTTTGTTTGTTCTTGCCTCGGGAATAAAATCCCGAGGTAAAATAATGATTGCAAACAGAAAAATTGGAATTGGCGCACTATTTGCGGCAATGTTGCTGGTAGGCATGGTGTTTGTGCCGGCAGTAAGTGGGCATGTTAATGAAAATTCTAATAAAGTTATAACAGAGAATAGCATAAGCTATACCGAAGCCGAACTAAAAGATCTCTATACTAAATACAATATAACTGAAAATGATTTGGACTTTGCGAATAATGAACTGCCTTACTACTTAGAAGGGACGATTTTGGATAGTAACTTAAGAGTAATAGCAAGTGAGAATGGCAAACCTCCTGAAGGTTTCAAAGAAGGAGAAGATTATGATCTAATAATAAGCCATGAAGAGATGTTTGCCATAATAGATGGAGCCAGAGAAAAATACATCCAAAAATATGGAGTAGATCCAGCAAATCCTAAAATTGATGTTGTCAATGGTTATGCTCTTCCTAAAGAAGAAGCAAATAAATTGGTTGAGAGTGGAATATTGACTTTAGAAACCGATGCTTCAGAAAAAGAAATGCAAAAAGAGATGGGGGATCTTACAAGAAATACTCTATTCTCTACATTATCTGTCGGCGTAAACCCATATGCAATAAATGGAATCATAAACGAATACGTTTTTGTAGCAACAGATTCACGACATAGGCCAACAGAAGCTATTACTCAAGATACTCACAATGCATTGTATAGATTTGAAAATTTCGGCATTGGGGTTAATGTTTACTGGAATTGGAATTATTGGGATGCAAGTGATGTTAGTCCGGCTGATAGCACTCAGTCTGCTCTTGTTGATTTAGAAGACGACACTAATTGGATAAGAGACGCGGCAAATGATATGGTAATTGGCTGGACACATAATATGGATCATAACGGTAGAGGTAACTTTGGCGGACCTTATTCTGTGTGTACGGACACTGCAGATGGTGTTGACTGGCCTCATGACAGTATAGTTCAGCATGAAGTCTCGCATAATTTTGATGCCGATGAAGGAGGTTACCTAAAGTATGAACATCCTGCTGAATGCATAATGAATTATCAATGGGCTTATGGTGGTACAAACATATGGTGCAGTTCATGTAGTAACATTGTAAATAATGGCATATGGAATTAAACACTGAGGGATAAATCCCTCTTTTTTAATATTTTTCACTTATATAACGTTTTTAAACATTCTGCAGATTTGTATTATATTTTAAACTGGTTAACATATGACTCAAATCTCATGCACTATATAAGCAACGAACCATTTTTGCAATAATGTTTAGTGTGGAAGATGATGAGTTTTTTCTAATAAACGCGATCAGTAAAAATACTAGGGAAAAACCAAGTTACCTGTCGAAAGTAGGATATATTGAGTTTTTACGGAGGTATAAATATTAAAAAATATCGAAAAATATTCGTTCTTTTAGGAACTTTAATATTGGTTTTGTTGAATTATTTCATTGTTTTCCCATATTTGTTAGTCGGACCTCCAACGCCTCTATTTTATGTATATAATAATAACCTCCAGAGTCATGAAGTAGCAGTTGAAGTATTTGATTCGTATAATGAATCTATATTCAAAGAAACGTATGAACTGACTCCAGAAGAGCATATAGCTCAGCCAAAATCAATATGGCTACTGCTTCGATGGTCGATGCCATGGTCTAAAGGAAAATATACGTATTGGGCAGAGGGAGAGTATGAATTTAAAGTTCTTTTAGACGGCGAAATTACAGATTCCTACAGAACACTGCCACACCCCTGGAATTCTGTGATTATAGATATAGATGAAGCGAATGATTCTAACTCTCAAATCTGTATAAAAGAAATAACCGTATAATCTTTTGAACTTGTGAGAAAGATGAGTTGATTTATCAAATAATTTTGGGAGACGCGCTTTTCAGAAAGTGTATTCCTGTCGGGAGGCGAATATCCAGGCTGGTGTATCCTTCCAGGCGGGAGGTGTCTTCGGTTCTTCAGCAGATGGATGGGAGTTAGTTATTGAAAGCAGTCAGCAGAAAAATGACTTTCAAATCTAACTAAACAAGGGCTGATGTGCCAATTTTTCCTTTGATTGATAACCAGCACACTCCCCCACTTTTTTGAATACTTTAAAAGTAGATACGGTATTGAGTTATATAAATCTTGAAAAAGTGATTGAACTAATATTTTTAAAAGGAGTTTTATTCCTTTTTTGCTTTTTGGGTTATAACAGATCCAATCACAAATATTCAGGATGCCAGGAATTCTGAATTTCTGCAAATTATATTTGCGTTTTTGTGAAATTTGCCTTCCCTTTACAATACCAGAAAAGCCTCTCTCCTCATTCAATGGCCTTCGAGTCAGAACTGAACAAGCCTGTGCTTATGTAGTACTCGGCGCCGCCTTTTTTGTATAGATTCAGAGAAAGGCATTTATCTATAACAATAAGTCCCGCCTTAATATCTTCATTCATGACTATTAATTTGAAATTTTCATAATCTTTCAGTTCAGGAAGTATTCACGTCCTTTTGTTTCTATCAGATGATCCGCTTCGAGTTTCCTGAGCTTCGGAATTATTGCCTGAGGCGTACTTCCTGTAATTTCACGCAGCTGGGAAAGCCTTCTGCTGCCTTCGTTTAATGATATAAGTGTCTCTGTTAAAAATCTTGACCTGTATCTTGCCTGAACGTCGTCATCCATCTTCTTATAAATTTCGAAATGATTCATTCTTGTTGCCGCATCTACAGATTTTATTCCTCACTTTCATATTAAATTGTATTAACATAATATATTCTTTTCTTTTGTTGGGGCAGGTACGTTGCTATCTTTTTTGCTAATTTTGTAGCTTAGTGAAGAAAAAAGCTGCAGATTATTTGCTAAAAAGAGATTGAATTCTTGACGTCAGTTAGAGCTCTAAAACCTCACTGTTTTTGATGAAAAAGGGAATCGGCTTAATGAATGTTAATCAGACTGATGAATCATTCATCATCATAGTAAATGTATAGAGGAAGGTTAAAAGAGATTTTTGAATGTGAAGTTCAAACAAACCTTTCAGAGCACATTTGAACTTCACATGCCCTGAGGCAAGGAAATGATAGCTTTAAGAGTACTTAAGGTTTGTCTGTTCTTACCTCGTGAATAAAATCCCGAGGTAAAAGAATGATTGCAAATAGAAAATTTGGAATTGGCGCACTACTTGCCGCAATGTTGCTGGTAAGCATGGCATTTGTACCGACTGCAGTTGCACAAGAAAATACAAAAACAAGTGATAAGCCTTCTCAACTGGAGCAAGGTCTAATAGATGCGCTAAATTCTAATAAAAATAATCTAGATACAGACGACGTGGTTGCAAATTATTGTAAAGCAAACAAAGATAAAATTCCAATACTAACGAATGAAACTTTTTCAGCTAAAAATAAATTAAGTTTAAAGACATATAAGCTAAAAGACCGGATCAAACGTAACTTTCACCAATAAAGGTTTCTTTTACATTAGTAGCATAAAAGAAGAACAAAATAATATAAAAGGGAATCAAAGTACTACTGCATTAACAAGCCAATATAGTATAGTGGAAAAGATGATTTTATCACCATCTTTATTTTTAGGGGGCTAGATCATTAATTTTCAAAAAAGGTTGATTTTACCATTAATTATCTCGTTCATTATTTTTGTCACTGTAATTATTGTTAATATAGGAAGCCCATTCTTCAAAATATTTGGTGATTATGAAGCGGATATTAAGTATATTATTTCTACTATTACGATACTTATTTTTCCCGTAACTCCAATTATTTATGGGTGGATTGTAAAAGATAAGATAGGGACAATTATAGTTGGAACGGTCCCGATTTTTATTAGTTTGTTTTTTGGAAATTTATTTTTTGGAAATCTTATCTATAATAATGGTTTCAGTATCAGCCGATTTTTTACTATTCTTCTCTATGCTGTGAGTTTGGCAACTCTTGGGGGTTTAGCCGGGTATTTTTCGTCAAAGAAAGAATTTAAGTACCTTATTATTTCCATTTTTTTTGGAGTTTTGTGGATTTCAGTTTTTTTAAGTGGAATCGATTGATCTACGTTGATTGTTAGATACTTTGGCCGGAAAACTCATACATAGCTAGTTAAAAATAATTTTTTAAATTCTAAATAGATCTTCCAGAGTTAATTCGAACCCTATTTTAGGAATATGGTTATGTTTGTTTTGCGATTATTAGGATTGTCTATCTCCTCTTGGGAAGAATAAACCAAGAGGTGAAATAGAATGATAACGAAACAGAAATTTGTATTAGGTCTGCTGATTGCCACAAATATCATTAAGAAACCTGATGCTTTGATATCCCACATTTCGTGAATAGTTTTGGCGTTGTTGATTAGTAGTACAACAAAGAAAAGAATAAATAAACTTGATATTAAAATCCCTGAAAAGGGGGAAACGGATTGGATGCTGAGGAAATTCAAGCGATTTTTAAGTTTTCAGCCCAGGAGAAAAATATAATATCCAGTTTTGGGATTCAGGAAGAATTGTTTCTTCCTTTTCTGCTTTCGCTAAAATCTGGTGGTTCCTGGAGCTATGCTTCTGAAGAAGCAAAAAGCATTGCGGTAAAGGATGTAATCACATACTATAATGAGGAAAGCAAGACCGGCCATACTGTAGAAAAAATATACCTGTTTATCGAGCCTGAAATCCTGGAGAAAGAAGGAGTTATCTACAGGCTTGAGAAGTGCGGAACCAAAGAAGAAAGAGACTTGGTTGAAAGACCCTACTGTATAAACCTCAAGGCAAAAAAGGTAATATTTGCAGAGGTTAACCCAGCTCTCAGGACAATAAGAATAAGGGAAATGAAGAAAAAACACATACTCCTAAAAGGCACACCTGCATATAGTGCAGCTCATGAACTTGAACATCTTGAGAAAGGAGAAATAAAAGGGACTCCGATATGGAATTTCGAGTACGTTACCGGGGCAGTAAAAAGTGACCAGAAAAACATTGAAAAAAAATAAAAGTATATCTAATTAATATTAATTCCCTAAAATCATTAATAATATAACGAAAACTGGCAACCTCCTTATAACGAAATTTTGGAAGCGTGACCAGACTGTCAGACTATCAAACTGTTCCCCTTTCAGCCAGGATAGCCCCGATCACCGAGCCAATTATGCCTACAACAGCAGTATGAGCTACGACGACTATCGTAATTACAAATGCAGAGGCAGTTACGAGTCCTCCAAGAACAGGAGCATCTCTAAGTATCGATCCAAGGAATCCCCCTAGAATAAAACCCGGAATAATCATGAAAACCGTCATTAGAACTCCAGTCTTAAGTCCCCCTCCAGAGCCCCCATCTGCATAATAGCCTCCTAAAAGACCACCCAACAAAGGAGCTATTGAGTTTATTAATGGAATAAAATAGAAAATAAAAGTGCAGACCATACCTATCAGCGCACCACCCAAAACTCTAGCTATTACCTCCACCTCCAACATTGAAGTAAATACAAATTACATTATTATAGCAAATATATTAAATAAATTATTCTTAAATATATAGTTCATCATTTAACAAACTAATTCAAGAGGGAAGTAAGCTCTTTCCAAACTTTCCGTATTTCGACGTAATGAATCGCAAACTTTTTCAAAAAAAGTTTGATCAAAAACGCAAACCTTTTAGAAAAGGTTTGATCGAAAACAGCGTAACGTTTGGATTTAAAAGCCTTATCCTCAAACCCTATCCGGCGTGATCAACCGGCCCAACGGTTGCGGCCCAACGGTTGCGGTGCAGCGATTGAACAGAACCCTGATATAAATGTATTCCCTAAAACTCTATGGGGATATGGTTATGATGGAAAACTGTCTTTTTTGCAGAATAATAGCAGGGGAAATTCCTTCAGAAAAAGTGTATGAAGACGATGCCATTTTTGCATTTCTTGATGTTAATCCAGCGAGCAAGGGACACACTCTGGTAGCTCCTAAAAAACATTTCAACAGGTTTACAGATATGGATGCGGAAAATGTTGCTTCGCTTTTTGAGGCTGCAAGAAAGATTACGGCTGCACTCGAGAATGCACTTTTAGCAGAGGGATCAAACATTGGGATCAATGATGGGGAAGTCGCTGGTCAGGAAATTCCTCATGTTCACGTACACGTTATTCCCAGGAGAAAAGGAGACGGCGGAAGAGGAATAAAATCGATAGTATGGACTGAACCTGATACTAATAATCTAAAAGAAATTGCAGAAAAACTCAGAAGAGCGCTCTGAAAAGAAAGACGGCCCAGAGTAAGAAAGGGAGTTCCAATTAGATTATTCTTCAGATAGAACTCTTAAATACGAAACGATAATATAATTTTCGAGATATAACTAAGTAAAGATAGCAGGTAGAACTGTTGTCAGAATCATTCCGTTTCTCTTATTTTTGGGAGGTAAGAATACTGGCAGAAATGGAAATTGATGTTCGAGGGCAAACCTGCCCGGTCCCACTGGTAGAATGCAGAAAAGCCTTAAAGAAAGCCTCTCCAGGGGATCTTGTTATTGTAAAGGGAACACACCCGGCATCAAAGAAAGAAATTCCTATGGCCTGCGAAGCAATGGGACTCAAAGTGCTGGATATTGAAGATAAAGAAGGAGGAAAGGAGTGGGAAATAAAGATTCAGAGATAAGCCGCAAGAGGAGTGAAAATGGGGGAAAAGACGGTCATTATCCTGCATAGTGGCGACATGGATAAAGTATACAGCGCGCTCATAATCGCGAATGGCGCCCTGGCAATGGGTATGGAGGCCTCTATATACTTTACATTCTGGGGGCTGATGCGCTTGAAGAAAGGAGAGCTTAATAAGGGGCCGCTTTCCAAGATGAATATGATGGGGCTTGGTAGGCAAATGATCAAGCAAAGGATGGACAAAGCCAATGTCGCTTCACTTGAAAGACTGATGAACGACTTCAAAGAGCTTGGCGGAAAAATAATAGCTTGCGAAATGACTATGGAGATCATGGGTTTGAGTAAAGAAGAGCTTCAAGTAGAATGGATAGACGAATGGGGAGCTGTAGGTTCGTATATCCAGGAAGCAAGGAATGCGAACGTAACTCTTTTTATCTAAGTCTTCAAAAAGTCTTAGCGTTCGAATTGTCACAATAACACACGTTTTCCACAATTGATCTGATTTAGATATAATTGAATTGATTCAAATTTTATGACCTTGTTTAGACTTTTAATGACCTTGTTTAGACTTATATTCAGCTAATATTCAGTAAGATTGTCATCTAGGAAACTTTTCGAATCAGATGCCTCGGAGCTTACTGGAAAATCCTAGATTCAACTGTAAAAACTCAAGGTTTTACTATCTTATTTGGGGAGGGAGAGAGATATTTGAGAATATAATTTATCTTGACAATGCTGCATGCACACGATTAGATGAACAGGTACTTGAAGCAATGAAACCCTATTTTTTTGACACCTTTGCAGTAGCAACATCGGAATTTGGCTATTCTATGGGGATTGACGCAAAAGAGGCCCTTGAAAAAGCTCGCGAAAATCTAGCTTCAAAGCTCGGTGCAAATTCAGAAAAGGTCATCTTTACCTCGGGGTCTACTGAGTCGAGCAACACTGCGCTCAAAGGAGTTGCTTGGGCTCTTAAAGAGAAGAAAGGAAAGCATATCATTGTCTCAAAGATAGAAGATTTTCCTGTGTTGAATACAGCAAAAGCTCTCGAAAGGCAGGGTTTTGATGTTACATTCCTTGACGTGGACGCTGAAGGGTTTGCAGATCTTGAAGAGCTAAAAAATGCAATCACAAAGGAAACAATTCTTGTTTCAATCCAGCAAGGTAACCAGGAAATAGGAACAGTGCAGGATTTGAAAGCTATCTCAGAGATCTGTGAAGAAAAAGACGTGCTCCTGCACACTGATGCCACTCACAGCTTTACCAGGCTCCCCTTAAGTGTAAATGAACTACCCGTAGACCTGATAACTATGTCTGCTCACACCATCCATGGTCCAAGAGGAATAGGTGCGCTTTACATCCGGAAAGACACTCCGATAACCAAGTTCATGGATGGAGGTTTCCAGGAGTTTAACCTGAGGGCAGGGGTAGAAGATATTCCATCAGCAGTCGGTTTTGCAAAGGCTGTAGAGCTCGTAACTGAGGAGGAAAACAGAAGGCTCAAAGCCATGAGAGATCGGATAATTGACAAAGCCCTCACCGAGATCCCGGAGGTTACCCTTAACGGAAGCCGGGATAAACGCCTGCCTCAGAACGCGAATCTGACTTTCCACTATGTAGAAGGCGAATCCGTAACTTTGCATATGGATATGAAAGGTTTTGCAGTAAGCACGGGTTCAGCCTGTTTTAGCCGCTCCCTTGAAGCTAGCCATGTAATCAGAGGTATTGGAGGAGACCATGAGAGAGCACATGGTTCGGTACGTTTTACCCTTGGGCGCTATAACCGGATGGAAGACGCTGATGCGGCAATTGAGGCAATGAGTGAGATAGTAGCAAGGCTCAGAGAAATAAGCCCCCTTGCAAGGAAATGAATGAAAAAGGTTTAAAGACAGGATTTAGAGCAGATCATGGACTATCAGAAGAAGAAAGTCAGAGATGAAGAGAAGGTGAGATCATGAAGTTTCCTTACAGTCAAAAAGTGCTGGAACATTTCAAGAACCCGCATAATGTGGGGCAGATCGAAAATCCTGACGGAAAAGGCCTTGAAGGAAGCCCAGCTTGCGGAGATATGGTTGCAGTTTATATTAAGGTCAATCACGATACCAAGGTCATTGAGGATATAAAATTCGAATCTTACGGCTGTGCATCAAACATTGCTACAGGCTCGATTATTACAGACCTTGCACGCGGAAAGACTCTTGATGAGGCAAAGAAAATAACATGGAAGCAGGCTTCTGAAGAACTCGGAGGACTCCCTCCCATCAAAGCCCACTGCTCAGTGCTTGCAGTTGAGGGTCTGCGTGCTGCAATCAAGGACTATGAGGAAAAACATGGGCTTGTAACCGAGAAAGAGCCTACCACCGAAGAGGTCATCAGGCGGAGGCTAAAACACGTTATGAACCCCCTGACTGGCCTTGATATCATCCGCACGAATCTCATCCTGAAAACAAGCGTTGAAGATGGAGTTGTCAGAGTAGTAGTAGACCTGCCTGCAAACCATCAGTTTGCTCCAGCGATAAAAGAAGATATCATAGAAAAACTGGGGTCTTTGTGGGATGTTGAAAAGGTTGATGTGGTATTTACAGCCTGACAAAAATAAAAAATTCGTATTCAGATTACAGGAAAATAAAATTCATTTACAAAAAATATCGTTTATAAAAAATAAAAATTTTATGGGGAGAGGGAATATGAAAGACAGAAAAGTGACCTAGTATCTATGTTTGCTCACAGCAGTTGCGATTCTCTTCTCCGGCTGTGCAATAGGGGAGCCCCAGCCGCAAAAAGAAAACTGCATTGTGAAACCGGATCAAATGAAAACGTATCAAGGAGAAATTAAAGCTATAGGCAACGGAACTGCTTATTCCTGGGTTACGCTTAACAGAGAAGGAAATCCTTCATCGATAGGAGTAAACTTTACAGAATCGGATCTGAAAGGGCTTCCAGAAGGGGCAGTTGCAGAGTATACACTGGCTCTGCCAGAAGAAGCCGCTTCCACGGCTTATAACCACATTGGAATTGATTGGAACCCTCATGGGCATGAACCTCAGGGAATTTATGACAAACCGCACTTTGATTTCCACTTTTACATGATAACCCCTGAAGAGAGGGATAAAATTACAGCAACTGGGGAAGATTGTAAGAATCTATCAAAAAAGCCGGCACAAAGATATATTCCAGATGGATATGTTTCTACACCTGGGGGAGTGCCAAGAATGGGGGCACATTGGATAGATCCGAAAGCACCTGAATTTAATGGACAACCTTTTAATGAAACCTTTATTTATGGATTTTATAATGGGAATGTGGTTTTTGTCGAACCCATGGCTACAATAGCCTTCCTTGAAACAAAACCGAAAGTAACAAAAGAGCTTAAGCTTCCGGAGTGTTATCCGACAAGTGCATACTACCCTACGAACTATTCCATAAGTTATAATGATACAGGTAAGGAGTATACACTGGCTCTTGAAGGTTTGACTCTCAGGTGAGATTAAGTTTTAAAAATTAAAAGAGAGGAGTATTTTCTCCTCTCAATATTCTAGCTGAATAGATACCGATGATTTGCCTGATTACGTGATTTTGCTCAGAAAATAATCAAAATAAGTGAGATAAGGAAAAATTCTCAGAAAATTGGAACAATGCCCTCAAAAGGACAGATAACCTTTCGTAAAATTTGAGCTAATACAGAAACTACTTCTAAAGAACTCTTAAATAAGGCGTTACTAAGTTCTTATGGGTTCGTGTATTTAACCACCACACACTTTACATGCCCTATAATCTGCTGCTTTTGCTTCTTTAACGCTCTTAAAGGTAATTAGATGCTCAGGTTTAATTTTCTTGATATAGCGGCATCCTACTGAATGGTATACATTGGATTCTGAACTTGCATATAGTAATGTGCTATCTGTTTTTATTGTGTTTGATGTAGTTGTAGGTTTTGAATCCGATGTTGTAACTTGTGCCTTTGCCTTTTCAGGTGTTGGTGTTTCTGTTGGTTTTACTTCTGGTGCTTCTGTTGGTTTTACTTCTGGTGCTTCTGTCGGTTTTACTTCTGGTGTTTCTGTTGGTTTTACTTCTGGTGCTTCTGTCGGTTTTACTTCTGGTGTTTCTGTCGGTTTTACTTCTGATGTTTCTGTTGGTTTTACTTCAGATTCTTCTATTTCTGTAGAACTAGAAACGTAAGGGATAAAAGTCCAGTCTATTGTTTTTGTATCTGAATTCGTTATGTATACTTTTAATGATTTTGGATTATATCCTGACAGATATAAATCTACAACATGATTTCCTTTATCTACAGACAAACCTTTTACTGGAGATAAACCTTGTGAAACTCCATCAACTGTAACAATAGCACCTGTTGGACTTGTTATTATATCCAATGTTCCTTTATTATCAGGTGTTGTTGCTACTTCAGGTGTTTCTGTTGATGCCGGTATTGCTATTGTAGTGGTATTATTAGTAGATGTAAGAGGTGCTGCTATTACATCAGTACTATTATTGAGTGTTGTCGTTGAATCTATAGGAGGTATTGAGGCAGAAGCTACAATCACTAAAAGTAAGACTACAAAGAATCTTACGTTGCCGGACATTGAAATATTAAATTTTCTCTCCAATTGAGCCGCTGACGGTGGAATTGCTATTAGAGTTGCTAAAAGGAAAAGTAATCCGGCAGTGAAAGAAGACGAAAAAGAAACTGCGCTGGAAAATAAAAAGAAGACTCCAAAAACATAGCGAATTAACGTACTTGATACTTTTTTCTTTTTTTGTTCTATTCTATTCACATCCTCTGATTTTACTTTGAACCTACTCTTTTTATGTTCAAATTGAAAAATTTTATTTTATTTTATTTTATTTTATGAAATTCTTGCTTCAACTATTCGAATTATAACTATTAGCTAGGATTTTTTCTCAGGCAACATACTGTGCAGAGATGTCATTAAATCTAGAATTTGGCACAATCAATCGACTTTATGGTAAGGAAAATGGCTCTGAAACTCGTAGTGATATTGAATGAAAACTGGTTTTGGGTGAGCTCTATAATCTAAACAATAAAACTATAGGAATAATTTGCATTAAATTGAAGGTTTTTATAGAGCCAAAATTATTATAAAATATATAATACTTTTGATTAATAATGGAGCAGTGTTCACGGAAAAAATGAAAATGTTGATGCATTTAAAAAACTTAATCTGCGAGGTATTGAACGAGTATTAGAAGGAGCGTTCTTTATTGCTTTTTTCAAGCCTCTTCTTCATGTTTCTTATATTTACTTCTTTTTTCTTTCTACATCTTTCTCCTTTTGAGTAGGGCCGCCAGACAAGCTGGCGGAGGCGCTTATGTTTATCTGTGAATTTAAATGAGGTTTCCGGGGTCAAGAAAAGTATTCTTCAGACTGAGAAGATGTTTCTGAATTCAGTTTACCCTGGTGACAGACACTATGAATATGTCTGCTACTTTTTGCGTTGCAGACGAGACAAGTTCAACTCTACAAAGAATTGAGGCAAAAACAAAAGATCCCAGTTTCGGATATCCGAATAATATCAACCTGATAATATCAACCGATTTAATTGTTAAAAAGAAGAAATGAGGTGAGGCTGTGTATTTCAGTTTTGAACAATATCACTGGTATCATTTTTCATTTGATTTAGTGCCAAGAGCTTCTCCGACTTGAATAGGAAGGCTAAACGTGTAATCTTCTGCATCTTTTTTATTGTTCCCAAAGTAGTAGACTACCCTACCATTGACATTAAAATTTCCAACTTGATTAGCTACTATCCTTACTTCAATATCTTTTCCTTTTCCAGGTTCCAGATTAAATACTGCAGTATACTGTCCTGCACCAGACTCGACAAACTCCGAGGAAGAGACGCTCATTCCGGAAGGAGGGATAATAATAACCTGAACGTGCATTGTAGGTTTTATGATAAGATTCACGGCTGAGAGTTTGAACAAAATCTCTTCTCCCTTCACAAAATTTGTTTTTTCAGCGTGAAGATCGATACTTGCTGAAGAAGGTTCAGTTTGTTCTGTTGGAATAAGAGTAGGTTTTGCAACTAAAGTTGGCTCCGAAGGTACATTTATTGTATTATTACCACTTACAGATGACGAAACTTCAACTGCATTAGTACTGTTATTAACGGTTGTATCTTTCCATGATATTGTAGCGAATCCTGGAATAATTAAAAGAAGCACAACAAAGAATCTCATAACTCCCGACATTGAAATGTTTAACTTATATTCCAATTTCTCCGCCGAAAGAGGAATCGTTATGATTGTTGCTACAAACAAAAAGAGGCTTGGAAAATAATTATGGTCAAATATTGTTGAACCAAGACTCATGAATAAAAAGAAGACTCCAAAAATCCAACGAATAATAATATTTAGTGTGTTTATTATCTTTTCTAGCCCTATCCTACTCACTTACTCACCTTATAATCAACTTACACATTATGTTATTATTCTCAAGTGCTTACTATCTATATTAATCAAAAAGATTTTGGCTCTGTATGTAAAATATTATGACCGGAGTAAAAAGGTATCTTCACTAGATCTTTTCTATGATAGTATCGGCACATTTACTTTTATAAGTCAGGGTAATTGGTACTCTAGAGACATCTTCAGGAAATAGGTTGCTCTTGAAGGTGTTCCTGGTTGGGCCAGTCTGGGTATTTTTATGGCAACACTTATAGGTGTGGTGATGCGGATTTAATTTGGGACATTTGATAAAGAGGCTCTAAACTTGACATTAAAACATACTCAAAGGAAACTCAAAAACAAAATTTAAATATTTTCTACCTAGTCACACTAGACCCAATCAGCTGGGGTCTTCAATCATTTCTTGACTGGTCTAGTTGTTTCATCCTGTCCACTCAAGCCTGGGCGGACCTGTTTCACCCTGCCCTACCATTCATTCAGTCTTTATTTTTGTTTTTAAGCTTTTCAAGCAAAGCCGAGACTCTTTCTTTAGCATCCTCTGTTTCTTTTATATTTCTGGCAATGGTAATATCCAGAATATCTCCTTCTCTGCTCTCAGGAGGCAATAAAAAGAGTGGGATATTAATTTTAACTGTTTCTTCATCCCTTACAAGTAATACCGCAATACCTTCTTCAATCCTGTCTAATGTAACTTTAAAATTCTCCATTTTCATCCCTCCAGCATAGAAACTAGTTTTCCATTGTTATCGTAAAGGTATGCCTTATTCCCCATCATTAAATCTCAAATCTGGCAAAACAAGGTTAATGTACTCGCTTGCCAGATTTGATCTATAACTTCAATGCCTTATTAAATACATTCTGTTTTATCTTTTCTTAATTCTAAGCAAAGACATACAAAATAAACATACAACTCCACTGATTATACTAAATCCAGGAGTTTTTTCGTTTCCTTCAGCTGCCTTACTTGCACCAGTACTTGCATTATCTTCTACATTACTGATAGTGGATATTGTAGAAGTTTCTGCGGGCGGCGTGCTACGCATTCCTTTCTCTCCTGTTATTACGAAAGAAGAATAGCCAGGTACATTTGCTGTGAAATACAGGGACTGATTGTCTTCATTTGTCAGATTTACGGGTAACTTTGCCCAATCTTTCATTTCGTCATCGTACTTATACAACACAATAGAATATGGATCGAGGTCATTTTCCTGAATCCAAACCTTTTCAACCTTGAAACTTATAACTGCATTTAGAATGTTATCTGAATTTCCATAGCCACCGTTTCCAATCCACACGTTAAAGGACTTATAGACAATCCCTTCAGGTAGTTCAGGAACCAGGGCAGACTTATTCTTTAAGTTCTCAGCAATTGCTGTAGTTTTGCCCACAGTCTTCTCTGATTCAAAATTAATAAAATCTACAACAGTTACATTATTTGTAAAGTTGAAATACACAGGTCTCTCATTAGGAATAAAGGCCTGAGCTGTGTCCTTAAACTCCACATTCTTTTGAGGTTCAGGAGAACCGCCTGTAGATCCACCACCAGAACTGGATCTGTGACTTCTGCCGCCAGAACTACTGCTTCCAGTATCATCAGTTTCCTCTGCAGGCATTTCTGTTGAAGTCTGAGTAGAAGTTTCAGTTAGAGTTTGAGTAGGAGTTTCAGTTGGAATCTGAGTAGGAGTTTCAGTTGGGGTCTGAGTAGGAGTCTCAGCTGGGGTCTGAGTAGGAGTTTCAGTTAGAGTTTGAGTAGGAGTTTCAGTTGGGGTCTGAGTAGGAGTTTCTGATATTTCTGTATAGTTTGTAACTGCTGTTTTCTCCGTTGTTACTGTATAGGCAGATCCATCAGTTGTTACAGTAACTGTACCGTCAACATCTGTTCTGTAAACTGTTGAGGCTTTTTGTAGCGTTTCAAGTGCCTCGGGGTGTGGGTGGCCATACTTATTTCCGGTACCAACTTCAATGATACTCACAGCCGGGCTCACAGCCGAAATGAAAGTTTTCCCACTGGAAGTGCTGCTCCCGTGATGTCCTACTTTAAGGATATCGGCATCAACGTTGTAGCCATCTTTCACGATAGCGCCTTCTGCTTCTATTCCGGCATCACCCATAAGCAGGAAAGATACGCTCCCATCAGTTATCTTTAACACTACTGAGTTTTGGTTAAGGTCATCAGTGAAATATGAGCTTCCAGGATTCAAGACCTCTACAACAATGCCTGAAGCGAAGTCGATCTTGTCGCCACGCTTTACTGTTGTAAAGGGAATATTATTACTGTCTATTGTTTCGAGCATGTATTCGTACGTCCCCGATGTATGCGGGTACCCGCTATCTAAGAACTGCCCGATCGGGAAGGTTTTGAGGATATCAGACATGCCACCGATGTGATCTGCATGTGGATGTGTAGCGACCACATAATCAAGCGATGTGACACCTTTTCTCTTTATATATTCGGCTACATCATCGCCTGTACCTCTATCTCCAGCATCAATAAGCATATCTTTGTCGCCATACTGCACTAGAATTGAGTCACCTTGGCCCACATCTATGAATTGAACTGTGAGGTTTTCAGCTGCTGCAGAAGTTGCTGATGCCGTAAACAAAACTAGAGCCATAAACAAAACCAGGGATATTGACGCCAGGGGTAATGAATGGAAATTTTTCTTACTTTTCATTTATCTTTCATCCTTTGCTTTTACAATAAAATTATTTTATATATCTAAAATTTGAACATAAATCATAAAATTTTCCTTTTTAATTTTAGATTTATAAAACTCCCTAAATTCAAGATAGTTTGTCTCAAAATGAAAGAAGAATAGAACGAAATCTACATAGAAATTACAAGCTCAAAAAGTAAAAATAAATTTTAAGAGTTTTCTAAGCTTAAATAGTTTAAAATTAGGTCATGAGAATAGATTACTAATTTGCCTGGTGATGTGATTTTGCTCAAAAAATAGTCAAAAAATGAAATATGGGAAAATATTCAAAGCTATTAAGATCACAAAAAATCAAAAAGCCGCCGGAGGGATTTGAACCCTCGGCCTGCTGATTACGAATCAGCCGCTATACCGCTAAGCCACGACGGCAAATGCCAGGAAAAAGTAAGCAGACTTACAATAGCGATCAAGAATTTAATTATTTCGCTCGTGAAAGGCTGTTTGCGTTTTTGAAGCTTAAATAATCTGACTTCCAGTAAGTAAGGCGAACTTCCCTTAAGTAATATGGACCTCCTTTAAATAATCCTGGCTTCTATGCAGATATTATATTGATGAGGGGCATATGAACGGACTACCCTTTTCTCCAGGATCTTGATTTTCCTTCCTGCTTTCTCCGCAGCTGTGCTTATGAGTTCAACAGAGCTCTCAAAAAGGTCATCTTCATGGGTAATTCCATAATAATGGATTATTCCGCCGGGCTTTGTCAGGAGAACTGCGGAATCCAGAAATTCAAACGCGTTATGAGGCAGATTCATAAGCACATGGTCGGCAGTGCCTGCAAACTTTTTTGCTTCCTCCCTGGCATCGCCTTCGATTGCTTCTATGTTTTTTGCAGAATTAAGAATTATGTTTTCTCTAAGATAATGTACAGCATCCGGATTTTTATCGATTGCCAGGACTTTCGAAGGCTTTTTGCTCTTTGCAATCAGGATGCTGTAAGGACCCACACCTGCAAACATATCAACAACGGTATCCCCTTCCTTAATCCAGGAGAGAATTCTTGAGCGTTCGGTCGAAAGGCGGGGAGTAAAATAAGCTCGCGCAAGGTCGACTTTATAACGGCAGCCATATTCCCTGTGAATGGTCTCAGTCCTCGGCTCACCTGCAACAACCTCAAATTCCCTGACCCTGAATTCCCCGATTACAGGCGTAAGAGGCTTGAGTACGGTTTTTATATTCGGTTTGGTCTGGAGGAGGGCGTCGGCAATTCTTGAAGCTTTCTCATTATCGAGATCAGGATCCTCCAGAAGAGCAATATCCCCTATAACTTCATAGGAAGGGCTAAAACCAAGCAGGTCTTCAGGAACAGGTTTTTTCTCCTGGCGCTCGAAATCAAACTCAGTAAGTTCAATTTCTTCAGGAAAATTCTCCAGTTCGCTAGAGGCAGGCTCTCTGGTCAAGGGAAGATAAAGAAATATCTCATCTGTGCCTATTTTTATAGAATTGTCAAGAATTTCAAGCTCAAGGAGCATTCTTCTTACAGGTTCTCCTTTCTTTTTAGGGACTTTTATGCACTGCCGTTTCATAAGAATCTATGGAATTCTAAAGTTATCCTTTTGTTATTAAGCTATCCCAGGACCCGCATTCAGGATAACTGTATTGAATGCTTATAATTAAGCATAAAGTAGAGTCCAAAAATTACCAGGAATATTCCGCAGATATACAGAATATACCTGTGCATTCTCTGGGAGAGCAGGGCTTTCCCACGTCCGAATGACCCGGATACGGCAGTAAACCAGCTAAGGTCTGCAGTCCAGTGCCCAAGCATATAAGCCATTGCAATTAGAATTCCCAGTTCATATGCCTTAAGTACAAGGGCACCGCCCGCGGTCAGCCACCAGATCCAGAAGTACGGGTTCGAAACTGAAGTAACCAGACCTATCAGGGCAGGGTTTGAAGTCAGTCTCAAGCCTGACGAGCCCTGAGAAACCTGTGCAGAAGAATCCGCAGCTCTGGCATCCTTTAAAGTAAGAAGCCCGAAGACAAGAAGCGAAAACCCCCCTATAAGAAAAATTGCGGAAATCATGCTGCTGCCTACAAACGAAGCTGCCCCTAAGAGGATGAGCACATAGAGCACAAGCTCTACAACCATATGCCCGAATACGACTTGCGGACCTGCAAGCCAGCCTTTTTTCAGAGAAATCTCTATAGTTGCAAAAAGCATAGGACCCGGGACGAGTGCACCTGTAAGCCCTACAGAGAAACCTAAAAGAAGAGCTTTCAAGATTTCAATGGCCAGCATTATAGATCAGTATTTTTTAAAGTCTCTAAGATTTCTTTTTGAAAATAAATCTTTGCATAGCCGAGGATCCAAATAGATAAAACAAAATGAATAAAATAGAGTAGTTCTCTATATTATAGAGAAAGATCCCTGACAAAAAAGGAAAAATAAATGGAGGATATCGATATCTTAAACGGGCCGCCGTTTGATCGCGGGTTAAGCCCTCCTAAAAGGATTTACAGGATAATTTCGGTATCCCAAACGGGCCGCCGTTTGATCGCGGGTTAAGCCCTCCTAAAAGGATTTACAGGATAATTTCAATATCTAATTCCTCTGCAAGCTCTTTATACCTGTTTCGGATGGTAACTTCCGTAACCCCGGCTACATCTGCGACTTCCCGTTGAGTCCTCCGCTCCCCACAGAGGATGGACGCAATATAAATTGCAGCTGCAGCAACTCCTGTGGGACCCCTCCCGCTTGTTAGTTCCTTCTCGGAAGCCTGCCTCAGGATCTCAACGCTCTTGGACTGGACTTCTCCTTTAAGGCTAAGGCCAGAACAGAACCTTGGGACATAATCGATAGGCGATGTGGGCATAAGCTTTAATGCCAGTTCTCTGGAAATAAAGCGATAAGTCCTTCCAATTTCTTTTCGGCTTACCCTGGACACCTCTTCGATTTCATCAAGAGTTCTTGGGACACTGCACTGGCGGCAAGCAGCATAAAGAGCGGCTGCGGCGACTCCTTCAATACTTCTCCCACGGATAAGGTTCTTGTCCACAGCTTTTCTGTAAACGACAGCTGCGGTTTCCCTGACAGTTCTCGGGAGACCCAGAGCAGAAGCCATCCTGTCCAATTCAGATAGTGCAAATGCGAGGTTTCTTTCAGTTGCGTTGCTTACGCGAATTCTACGCTGCCATTTTCTTAGACGATAGAGCTGAGCACGGTTTTTGGAGGAGATCGACTTTCCGTAGGAGTCACGGTTTCTCCAATCAATCATTGTGGAAAGCCCTTTGTCGTGGATTGTGTATGTCATGGGCGCACCCACACGGGAACGCTTCATACGTTGATCATGATCGAAAGCTCGCCATTCAGGACCTTCATCCACAAAATCGGCATCAATGACAAGTCCGCAGTCCCCACACACGAGCTCGGCTCGCTCATAGTCGTGAACGAGGTTTCTGCTACCGCATTCTGGACACACGGCCTTTTCAGTCTCAAAACTTTGCTCTTTTTCCTTCTCTTTGCGAGCTTTGATCATGGCACGTATTTTTTCCCTTTCAAGAGTGTCCGAATAGCGAACTCTTTCGACTTCTACCATATCATATCACCTTACAAATTAAAATGACCATATGTTTATATTTCCCAGTACCTTGGCTGCATACTTAAATTATATCTAATATATAAAAGGAAGGGTAAGAAAATCACGGCTATAACTAGCGAAAAATATATAAACCAGTTAATTTCTAACCATAATAAGAATTCAAATGTGATTTAATGTCAGTGATCTCACCGAACATAGACTCTTTCATTAATGAGAGCTCGAAATTCTGAATTAGGAGTTCGCTTAAAACCCTTCACTAAAAAATATGGATGGGTGACAGGTCCAAAAACGCTGACGATCACACCAATCTGATTCAGAGCTTTATCTACAACTACTGAATTCAGTTTAGGCAGACTACCTGAGACATTCTCAGATTTTATCTCATCCCCTCTAACTATCAGGTTTTTAACACCTGCTCTGTGCAGCACTATACCGAGTCGTTTCATATTAGCCACGAATAATTAATAGCTATTTCTCCAGCTCAGGGCAAAAATTTCCTGGCTTTGAACATGTTATTCTGTCAGCCATAAATAAAAATATATATTATAGACTGAAAAGCATATGTAGTCTATGTTCATAATATATAAAGATATCGCAAGACGTATATTATATGTCAGTCTTAACTAAATTAAGATAATAGAGTATAAAATAAAAGAGAAGGAAACCACAACCTTATATATCAAATGGACATTGTTGGCAACAATCAGACCATTAATACGGTCATATCCAGTCACTAACTCCGATTAATGATCTCGTTCCAGGGAGGAGACTCATTGTCCAAGTTCGTATATTTTTTTGGAAAGGATGTAACTGATGGCAAAAGTAGCATGAAAGACCTGCTTGGAGGTAAGGGCGCAAACCTCGCCGAGATGGCAAATCTCGGAATCCCGGTGCCGCCAGGCTTTACAATAACGACCGAAGTTTGTGTACTTTATTTAAGAGATCAGAAATATTCTGAAGAAGTACTCAAACAGCTAGAAGAAGCAATCGATAAGCTCGAAACCTTAAACAACAAAAAATTGGGGGACCCAGATGATCCGTTACTTGTTTCTGTAAGGTCGGGAGCTAGGGTATCCATGCCGGGGATGATGGATACCGTACTTAATCTTGGGCTCACGGACAAATCCGTCATCGGACTCGCAAATAAGGTCAATGACGAACGATTTGCTTACGATTGTTACCGCAGATTTATCTCCATGTTTGGAGACGTGGTTCTGGGAATTGACTTCGACAAGTTCGAGTCCCTTATTGAGGATAAGAAAAAAGAACTTAATGTCGAATCAGATGCCGATCTCGATGCAAAAGCCCTGAAAGAGCTGGCTGAAAGGTTCAAAGGAGTAGTCAAACTTGAAAAAGGGTTTGAGTTCCCCCAGGATCCGAAAGTTCAGCTTCAGATGGCAATTGATGCTGTTTTTGAGTCTTGGAATAATCCAAGAGCCATCACTTACAGAAAGCTTAATGAAATTGATGACAGTTGGGGCACAGCTGTCAATGTACAGACTATGGTTTACGGGAACAGAGGAAACACCTCAGGTACAGGAGTTGCCTTTACAAGAAACCCGTCCACAGGAGAAAAAAAGTTTTTCGGAGAATATCTAATCAATGCGCAGGGTGAAGACGTTGTTGCAGGTATCCGGACTCCGGACTTCATTGACACTCTTGGGAACAAGATTCCGGAAGCTTACAACCAGCTTATTGATATCTGCCAGAGGCTTGAAGCTCACTTCAAAGATATGCAGGATATAGAGTTTACTATTCAGGAAGGAAAGCTCTACATGCTGCAGACTAGAACAGGGAAACGCACAGCTGCTGCAGCCGTGAAGATAGCAACAGACATGGTAGCAGAAGGGCTGATTGATAAGGAAACTGCAGTCATGAGGGTTAAAGCCGAGCACATCGACCTTCTTCTGCATCCGAGAATCGATCCTGATGCAAAGTTGGAGGTAATAGCGAGGGGACTTCCTGCATCACCCGGTGCCGCAGTGGGAAAGGTTGTATTCACTGCTGAAGCAGCTGAAGACATGTCTGAAATCGGAGAAAAGACAATTCTCATCCGAACCGAAACCTCTCCTGAAGATATAGGAGGGATGGCAGCTGCCCAGGGCGTACTTACCGTACGCGGAGGGATGACTTCTCATGCTGCTGTTGTTGGAAGAGGCATGGGTAAACCCTGCGTTGTAGGTTGCGGTGAAATCTCAATTGATATAAAGAACAGCCTTTTCATGGTAAACGGTTACACTATCAAAGAGCACGATTACATTACTATTGATGGAAGCACAGGTAGTGTAATTATAGGGAAAGTAGAGCTAATTGATGCTGAAATTAGTGATGATCTAAAGAAGATTCTTCTCTGGGCTGACAAGATTAGGACTCTTGGAGTAAGAACAAATGCAGACAATCCGGCAGATGCAGGCCTTGCTCGCGAACTTGGGGCTGAAGGTATAGGTCTTTGCAGAACCGAGCACATGTTCTTTGGAGAAGACAGGATTCCCGCAGTAAGGGAAATGATCATGGCTGAAGATGAAAAGTCCAGGAAGAAAGCTCTCAAAAAATTGCTTCCGATCCAGAAGGAAGACTTCATGGGGATCTTCCGAAGCATGGAAGGTCTCCCCGTAACAATCAGGCTGCTTGATCCGCCTCTGCATGAATTCCTTCCTGATAAGGAAGAGCTGGATGCAAAACTTAGAGCATTTGAAGCTTCAGGAGACTGTGGAAAAATCGAGGAAGTAAAAAAGGTCATCCAGCGTGTAGTTTCCCTCAAAGAACTCAATCCTATGCTTGGTCACAGAGGATGTAGGCTTGGAATTACCTACCCGGAAATCTACAATATGCAGGTACGTGCAATCATGGAAGCAGCCTGTGAGCTTGCAAAAGAGGGAATGCAGATTGTTCCTGAAATCATGATTCCACTTGTGGGTCTTGTAAAAGAGCTTTCAGTCACCAGAGAAGAGGTCTGCAAGATGGCAGAGACAGTCATGGCCGAGGAAGGCGTAAAGATCGACTACATGGTAGGAACAATGATCGAGCTACCCAGAGCTGCCATTACTGCAGACAGGATTGCACAGGAAGCCGATTTCTTCTCCTTTGGGACAAACGACTTGACTCAGACAACCTTCGGGTTCAGCCGCGATGACGTGTCCAAATTCGTACCAATTTACCAGAAGGCAGGAATTCTTGAGCACGATCCGTTTGCAGTCCTGGATCAGGAAGGCGTTGGTGAACTCATGAGAATCGGTATAGAAAGAGGTCGATCTGTCAAGCCAGACCTTAAAATGGGAATCTGTGGTGAACACGGCGGAGAGCCGAAATCCATACATTTTGCCCATGAAATAGGTCTTGACTATGTAAGCTGCTCTCCTTACAGAGTTCCGATTGCAAGGCTCGTGGCTGCCCAGAGTACAATCCAATCCAGAATATAAAAACTCTGAAAGCTAAATATCATTGAAAGCGGTAGGATGAAAATCCTGCCACACTACTTTTTTAAACATTAGCTGTATACAGCAGGTCTGAAAAACCCAATTCTTTAAAATGTCAGTTCCTAAAAATTAGAAATATAACTCTTAAAGCTGGCTGACCGCTGTTACTTATAAAAAATCTATAAGATACTTATAAAAATTATAATTAGTTTATAAAAATTATAATTAGTCTATAAATTATAATTAGTCTATAAAATATAGTTAGTTTATAATAGTTAGTTTATAATAGTTAGTCTATAGTAGAATAATAGAATACAGCTTAAAAAATATAAGTTATTGCGGCTCTAATCAGCCGCAATTTTCCCTGGAGCCTTAGCTTTCGGACGACTTTTTGACTTAATATTTCCTTGAGATCATATAATCAGCAATCTGAAGGAGAAGTTCTTTTTCAGGGCAGTCTTGCAGGACGTCAAGCTTTGCTTTGCCTTCGTTGATATATGAAATTGCAAGATTCTTTACGTAATCAATTGATCCACACTCGGTTAAAATCCTGACGGCTTCGTCGGTTTCTTCCTGAGTAGCTTCCCCTTTTCCGAAGATGTTCAGCTTTACTCCTTTCCCGAAGGCGTTGATCACGATAAGGGTATATTTTCCTTCCATAAGGTCGCTGCCTCTTATTTTTCCGAGCACTTCCTCAGAGGTGATCATATCCAGAACATCGTCATACATCTGGAAACCAATTCCTATAAGACGCCCATACTCGAATAGAGCCTCTGCGGTCTCGTCAGAAGCGCCTCCAAGAAGGGCTCCGATCTTGGCTGCAGCTGCATAAAGAACAGAGGTCTTTTTCTCTACCATCTGAATATATTCGGATTCTGTAACCCTTTCCCTTTTCTCAAAGTCCATGTCAAGCCACTGCCCTTCACAGATCTCGGTACAGGTCTTTGAGAGAACATCCATGCATTTCAAAATCCTTACAGGGTCGTTTTCGACTTTTGACAGGATTTCAAAAGCTTTTGAATAGAGAGTGTCGCCTGCAAGAATTGCTCCGGCTTCACCCCATATCATATGAACTGCAGGTCTTCCTCTGCGGATATCATCCTTGTCCATTATGTCATCATGGATCAAAGTGAAATTATGTACAAGCTCCACGGCTACCGCTGCAGGTAAAATTGATTTAAGATTCGAGCCTACAGCTTCAGCTGCTAGAATAAGAACTGCAGGACGGAGGCGTTTTCCTCCGGCATCTACCAGGTAGCGAGAAGCCTTATACAGCTCCTCAGGAGGGGCTACCGGAAGCAGCTCATTAATTGCAGCGTCAACGTGGACACTTCTTTTTTTGATCTCATCAATTAACATCATAAGCATCACGAGATACGGAACTAGATTTCCTATACAATTATTCTTCTATATATAACACTTCACCGTTTCTTAGCAGATGTACTGTGTCTCCAAGTACATACCCGGCATCTTCTGCCATTTCAATGTAATGTCCGTGCATTTCCATATCTCCGTGGGCAGGGATTACATGTTCAGGATTCACCATGCGCAGAAGTTCCCAATGATCTTCCTTGTATGCATGTCCTGAGACGTGCACATTGTCGTAAATTCTGATGCCCCGCATTTTGAGCTTGGTCTCAAGGGCGTAGCGGTTAGCCTGAGTCATAGGACTTGGAATCACATTTGCAGAGAAAATAACCCTGTCTCCTGGCTCAACTGCATAGGGAGTTTCCCCATTTGCAACACGTACAAGTATGGAGCCTGGCTCCCCTTGGTGCCCGGTGACGATTGGCAGGTACTTGTTTTTTCCTTCCTGCATAATCCGTTTGAAGGCCTTATCGATGTCTCTTCTCTGACCGTATATTTCAATATTGGATGGCAGTTCCAGATAGCCAAGATCTCTTGCAGCCCCTACATAACGTTCCATTGAGCGTCCCATAAGCACAGGAATCCTGCCCATTTCTCCAGCCGCTTCAATAATCGCTTTTATTCTGGGAATATGGGAAGCAAAGGTGGTAATAATCATCCCGACATCGGACTCTTCTGTTCCAAGCAACACATCTCTGACCATATCCTTTGCAATCTGTTCCGATGGAGTCTTTCCTGCGCGTCCGGCATTTGTGCTCTCTACAATCATTGCAATAACTCCTTCCTTTCCAAGGGCTTTGAGGCGCTCGAAGTCAGGAGCTTCTCCCATTGTCGGAGTTCGGTCAAGTTTAAAGTCGCAAGCGTAAAGGATCGCTCCAACTGGAGTGTGAACTGCTGCAAGAATGCAATCAATGATACTGTGCTGGACGTTGATGAATTCAATGGAAATATCTTCCGTAACCTGATAAGTCCCACCAGCATTCAACGGAATAACCCTGTTGCAAACCTCAAACTTGCGCTCGGCCTCGATTTGCTGTTTGATAAGGGCGGTTGTATATGGTGTAGAAATAATCGGGGCATTATACCTATGGGCAAGTTTTGGAATTGCACCTATGTGATCAAGATGTCCATGAGTGCAGACAATTGCCCGGACAGTTCCATTAATTTCTTTCATGATGGTATCGTCAGGAATTGCCCCCATCTCTATAAGCTCAAGAGAATGCATTTTGTCAATTTCAACATCTTCGTGAATCTGAACTCTATCGAGCCGGAGCCCCATGTCCAGAATAATAATATCTTCACCTATGATAACCGCAGTCATGTTACGGCCCATCTCATTGTAACCGCCGACTGCAACAATTCCTATTTCAGTCATATTTTTACCTCTTATTAATTTTTGATCCTTGTGAACCCCAATCCTCAGAAAAAGGATCAGGTGATGACCTTAAAGTTATAACCATTATGCGAATGGTATAGCAGATAATATAAAAGTTAATACAGAATCAGTTATAAGGAAGTCAATACTGAGACATGCTTGCAGGAAAAAACTACCTCCAAACGAGAATGAATCAGGCTACACCTCTTGAACAGGAGCCTTTTATATACTCCTCCATTACTGGCTATTGTTTTTTAACAACCTGATTTCCGACCAGCCCTATATGATAAGATTTCTGCCGTCAAAATCTTTGAAGAAGTACAGTCCTATGTTTCAGCTATTTGTTAGAAAACTTACTATTATCTATATTATTGTAATTGGATCAATTTTGCTGGTTTTTTTTCTGCCTCTTATTCCTGCTGACTCTTACTAACCATCCTTACTTAGTCATTCTACTGATAATTCTCATTAAGCGGCTTCACTTGACAATTATCATAAACTGACAGATATTCCAATTGAAATTATGAAATCACTTCACCAATATACTAAGTAATTTTCAGCCTGAGTAACTGTGAGACTAATTTCTTATTTTAATTGATCTTAGGATAAATTTATGAAAACTCGGATAAATCTATGAAATTAATATCTTAATTTAACTTTGTGATCAATCCTATGAAATTAATCATTACTTGTTAGTCTTAAAGGATCATTATAGCAACTAATATTTTGGTGGCTTGTAAATGACGATCCTAAATAGGTTTTTCAATAATATGATAAATCTGATCATTATTTGTATATTTAAAATTTGTTCTCGATCATTACTTTCATATTATGTATAGTTGTTGTTATGGAACTAATCTTTTAAGGTTCATAGCTGTTACTGGATACTGGTACAATGTAAATGTTAATACTGGCTACAGGTAAAAGTAACCAGATATCTAAATTTTGCCTTAAAAAGCGTCACCTGCTAATGCATAATCTTTTACGTTAAAGCCACGCTGCCCCAAATACTCAAGGGTCCAGCCAGTAACAACCACGGGTGCGTTGCGCAGATCCTGTATATTTGCACAACCGCAAAGAAACATCGCAACCCTGAACTCATCCAGCATGCGTGAAAGAACCCCAGCAACCGATTCTTTTCCTTCAAGGGCAGGACCCACAAAAGGTAGGGCTGCACTTGCCGCACTTGCTCCAAGAGCAATGGATTTAGCGATATCGATACCTGTCCTGATCCCACCTGTTGCAATAACTGGAAGGGAAACCCTGGATTCTATTATGCTGGCAACTGTGGGAATTCCAAAGTCCCAGAAGAGTTCTCCTAGATGCTCGGAGATTGAATCTCCGCTTTCCCTGGCCCTGTAGACCTCAACACCTGCCCAGCTTGTACCTCCTGTGCCTCCTACATCAATTGCAGACACGCCTGCCTTCTGGAGCAGAAGAGCATCTTCCCTTGAGATTCCGGCTCCAGTTTCTTTAATAATTATTGGCGTATTTAGCACGGAGGAGATCTCTTTTATCATATCAAGGCAGCCAGTGGCGTCCCTGTCCCCTTCTGGCTGGATTGCTTCCTGCAAGAAGTTAAGGTGAATGGCAAGAGCATCGGCATCGATCATTTCAACGAGTTTTTCAACTCCTTCAACTCCATATTCGCGAATCTGGGCAGCGCCCACATTTCCGTATACAAAGGCACTTGGAGCCATTTCCCTGACAATCCTGAAAGACTCTTCCTGGGCAGGGTCATCGATTGCAGCCCTCTGGCTGCCAACTCCTATTCCCACTTCCAGCTCTTCGGCTGCAGCGGCAAGGGCAGCATTTACAGGAATTGTATCAGGATGTCCTCCAGTGATTGAAGCGATTAGAAAAGGAGCTTTCAGGCGCTTTCCAAGAAAGTCTACAGACAGATCCAGTTTATCCATATTGAGTTCCGGAAGCGCCCTATGGATTAGGGTCACATCCTCAAAGCCCGCGCTGACTTTTCGGGACTCAACCGTGCTTTCAGCACATAACTTCAGGTGCTCGATCTTTCGCTTTGAGGTAGTGTTGATCATACTTATTCCCTATTATCTGGACTGATTTTGGTTCCTATGGATTCTCCATCTAAGAACCGATATATGTTATTCTCTTTTCCGGCATTGAATATATGTGATGTAATACAAGACGTTTTGCTAAGTTCCAGGAGTTCCTGCACCTTTCCGAGCATGCCGCCCGTAACATCGGTGCTTTCCGAACCTCTTATGTAATGCTTGAAATTTTCAAAGGTTTCCGGGGTGATCTCAGGTACGGGTTTTCCATTCTTATCAAGCACGCCTTCCTCTGCCGAACCAAGCCCGAGCCTGGTAATCTTAAGTTCTTTTGCAAGGTAGGGAACTATCTGATCTCCTGAGAGTACGCACGCTCCAAGTTCGAGGTCCATAACAACATCTCCATGTAGAACCGGGACAAAACCATTCTCAAGCATGAGCTTTATGTTATCGAGGTACATACTCTCGATCCGCCCGTTTCTGCAAACTGTACAGCCCATAGGATGTACGGCTATAGCCCTGACTCCGTATTCATTAAGAGCGTCTACCACCCTGGATGCCAGTTTCTTGACAGATTCATGAGTTATAATTGCCCCTTCGGGATCAAAACCCCTGTCAAGCCCATATTTTTTGGCGTAGGTATGCCCAAAAGAACCTGCACCGTGCACAACAATCATTTTTCCCCGGTATCCGGAAACTTCCTTTGCTATCCTTAGGAGGTCAGTTTCCCTTATAACTCCCTGGTCTGCGGCTTTGTCAGTAATGACACTGCCCCCAAGTTTCAGGATAACAGATTCGGTTGAGACCTTCATGCCATATCACTTAATACCTTTTTTAAATGCCTTTTACTGATAACCACAAATAGTGAAATAAGATTCAGAAACATTAAATACAGATTCGAAATGCTCAATTTTTAATGCAAATTCGAGATACTCAATCAGAACTTCAAGCCCTCTTTCCTCAAACCCTCTTCCGAAGATTTGGTCGTGGTCACTTTACCTCCTGCTTTTGCAATGGCTTCTCCAACCTGCCAACATTTATCAGGCGCCGTAAGGGCAACCATGCATCCTCCCCCACCAGCGCCTGTAATTTTTGCTCCGAAAGCTCCGGCTCTTCGGGCTGAGTAAATTAGCTTAGAAAGTTCAAGAACATTTACTCCAAGAGCGTCCAGAAGCCCCTGATTTACATTCATAAGCCTGCCAATGGATGAGTAGTCGCCTGCAAGGACAAGAGATTCCCCGATTTTAGAGATCCTGCCAATAGAAGCCATGAGAGGCTCAATAAGTTCAGGGTAGCTTTCACGGAGCATCCTGACATTTGTTACAAGCTCTTTTGTGGAGGAAAAAACTCCTGTATCTCCTATTACAATCCCGCACTCCAGCCCCCTCAATTTCCCGCGGTCAGGAATGGTAACAACTCCTCCGAATGTGGAAACATAGGTATCGGTAGGGCTTGCCACTCCCTGGACCTTGATTTCAATTCCATGGCCCAGTTTTGCAATCTCGGAAAAAGAAAGCCCACAACCAAAAAGGTCATTGAGAGCACCTAGACTTGCAATCGTTACTGCTGCAGACGATCCGAGCCCGGAACCTACAGGAATATCAGAATCAACTTCCAGAAAAACACCATTTATAGGTACAATTTCTCTTATTTTTTCAATAACTGAGGAAATATAGGGATGTTTTTCAAAGTCAAGCCCTGTTCTACCGATCTGTGACTGAATAACTACAGAATCGCTAACCTCTGCCCTGACACGGGTCCTCAGATCTACAGCACATGCTATTGCAGTTTCTCCATAAACAACTGCATGCTCTCCGAAGAGATAGATTTTCCCGGGTGCAGAATATAAAACCAATATTACTCCTCTGAAGTCCAAACAAGTTGAGGTATATAAAGTAATGAACTATAATATAAAGTAATGAAATGTAATATAAAGTAATGAAGTGTAATATAAAGTAATGAAGTGTAATATAAAGTAATGAAAGTAATGAAATTATAATTTAACTTGAAAGTTTATTTGCTTTTGTGGACTGTTTTAAGTGTGATCAAATATGTCTTTAATAAATAATCAATATATTTTAATGGAAGAAGGAATTTAATAAATCTTTGAACTTAAAAATATATTTACGTTTAATGTAATAGTAAATTTATATATAAACACATTATCAATTATTTTCGAGTAATAAAATATTTGTTTTGGGATGTTTAAGCTATTTTACAAACTATATTAAGTAGATAACGGTAAAAACGATAGAAATTATACGGGGTAAGTAGCTATCTTGGTAAAGTAGCTACTCCGGCAACCTTGAATTAAAAACAAGTATATTCCATTTTCTGTAGAATTTCTCTTACTCTACTATAATCGCGGCATATCCTACAACTGCATCCATATCTCCGGAAACTTCCCCACTGTTCGAATAGTTAAGCAGTTCGGCTCGATTCGCACCTAGCTTTTTTGAGGCAGTTAGCATCGCGGAAATTGGACCATAACCACAAACGGATGCATCTCTTCTATAAAGTCTTTCATATATTCCCGAAACATCCAGATTAAGAATAGCCTCTATAATTTCGTTGTCAACTTCCCTTGCAAGGCTTGCAGGCTGGTAATGAGTAAAATCGCTGGATGCAATAAAGACTACTCTTTTCCCACTTTCTGAAACAAGGCTGGCAACAAGATCTCCAACCTCAACTGCAGTCTCTTCATCCTGCATACCTAAGCAGATAGGAAGAATTTTGAAATCGTGATCGAAACGGTATTGAAGGAAAGGAAGCTGAACTTCGATAGAATGCTCATATCGATGCCCAAGCTCATCCGTATCAATAATGCTTCCTGATAGCCCTTTGGCAAGTTCGCGATCAACCTCGAGAGTTCCCAGGGGAGTTTTCCAGGTATCCACAGATACTGATACAGGTGAGCCGTATCCCGTATGGTTGGGACCAAAAATGACATATGTGTCGGCTCTGGAAAGAGCTGCATAAACATGTGCAGCAACTTTCCCTGAGTAAACATATCCTGCATGTGGGCAGACAGCCCCGAGGATATTCCTTTCCTGGATCTCCAGACCTTCAAAACATCGCTTGAGTTCTTCCTCCAGATATTCTGGGTGCAGGGGATAGAACTGCCCTGCAACTGCTGGCTGTCTCATCTATAATCACCCATATAAGATATGAGCTAGATTTATATATCCTTGCAGGATGCAGAGCTACCTTTCGGAATTAGAGAGGTGTTTCGAAGTCAGTCAGCTCGTAATTAAAGGGGGTACCATTAAGCCGGGATACTTCCCTTGCAAGTAGCCAATAGACAAGTGAAAGAGCTTTTCTACCTTTGTTGTTTGTGGGAATTACAAGGTCCACGTTTGAAGTCATGTTGTTAGTATCACAGAGTGCCACAATAGGTACTCCGATGCTAGAAGCTTCTTTTAGAACCTGGACATCGCCTGCAGGATCGGTTACAACCACAACATCAGGCTCAAAGTAACCATGGATCTGAGGGTTTGTAAGCAAGCCAGGAATGAACCTTCCGAGCATTGCTCTGGTGCCAAGTGCTCTGGAAAACATTCTTGCAGGATGCTGTCCGTACTGCCTTGAAGAAACCACTAGAATTCTTGAAGGGTCATAGTTAGACAATAATTTTGACGCGGCTCTTATTCTTTCGTCTGTTGACTGGATGTCAAGCACATATAATCCGTCAGTTCTGACCCGGTATACGAAACGCATCATATCCTGGGTCTTTTGCTGAGTACCTATGTGAACACCTGCTGCCAGGTATTCGTCAATTGAAACAAGGGATGTGGAACCTTCTTTAGCAGAAGCTGCTTCATCATCCTCTGTTTCTACAGGCACAGATTCGGTTTTTGCTGCGGCTTCCTTTTCAGGTGCAGGTTCTACTTCAGCCACTACATTCTCTTCAGGCAAAGGCTGTGCTTCGTTTTCCTCCTGCCCTGTCTGCTCAATTTCCTCCATAAAGACACCTCATAATATAGAATCAACAATAAAACACATTCAATATCTGAAAATGTATCCCACTGCGTTTTCAATTGATTTTACGTTTGACCGTGATAGGAATAACTCCGGCCTTCAACTCTTCAATAGCTACACCGAGAGGATCCAACCGCCCGTCATCTTCAACAAGGACAGGAGCCCCCATTGCAATCTGCAATGCTCTGGCGCCTACAATCCGTGCACGCTCGAACCGGGTATACTTTTCCTTGACCAACTGATCACCCTTAAACTTAAAAACGCTCCGATGATTTTCGATAATTTAGAATCATGATAAATTTGACATTTTACAGTACCTGCCTTAAAACCAGCACCCAAGAATAGGGAAATGGGACCGCTGAGATTTGAACTCAGGTTCCGGCGTCCCGAACGCCGAAGGATGGACCAAGCTACCCTACGGTCCCTTTACTGGTACGGCGAAAGCACATCAACGAGTTCAACATGGCTTAGCAACATTCTGCGACAGCAGTAGCGGGTGATCCCAAGATCATCCATCACTACAGCGGCATTTTCGCCATCACAAACACGTCTTTTGTACTCATCCCAATAGTTTGAGATTACTTTTCCACATGAGAAACATCGGACTGGGATCATATTTTTACCTGTAAGATTTCTGGTATTTAGCCCTTGCTCCAGGTCCACCGAAGTTCTTTGATTCTTTCTGCCTAGAATCGCTTACAAGTAAACTGCGGTCATAGCTTGCGAAGTTGTCTCTGATGACTGTGTCATTTGTCCATTCCACAATGCCTCTGGCAACTGCGGTTCTTACCGCATTAGCCTGCCCGACAAATCCACCGCCTCGAACATCGACATTAATGTCAAGTCCGGAGACCACTTCCTCTCCTGCGATCAGCAGAGGCTCTGAGATCTTCATCATTACAAGCTCTGGAGTATATAGTTCGAGCGGAATTTTATTGATCCTAACTTTACCGGTTCCTTTTGTGACTGTTGCGCGTGCAGTTGCAGTCTTGTGCTTTCCAGATGAATTAACTACTTTGACCATGAGGACTCACCCTTTAGAACTTTGAACCCATTTTCTGGCTCACTTCACCAAGCTCAACATATTTACTGGAGCTTAAAAGCCTCATATCGGCATCTGCAATAGTGGTTGTTTCAGCGCCCTTGAGTTCATAGGGGACACCTACATAGACTTTGAGCCTGGACATTGCGTCCCTACCTCTTGCTCTCTTATAGGGCAGCATCCCACGGATAGTCCTCTTAAGGATGCGATCTGGACGTTTCGGGAAATAAGGCCCGAATTCCGTTGCACCTCTTTCCCGGGTTTCCCGGTATTCTTTGAGGGTAGTAGCCCTTGAGCCAGAAATTACGGCTTTTTCAGCATTTACAATATATATCTTCTCGTCTCCTGAAAGCAACTGCTTTGCAACTGTACTTGCAAGACGCCCCAGGATAAGCCCATTTGCATCGATAACCATCATCTTCGACACCTCAGCGGAAAATCCTGATACCGGACCCTTTTGGATTTGCTTCCATTATCTCTTCGAGACTCAGGCACTTACCGCCGGCTTCAATGATCTTTTCAACTGCAGAGTCACTGAAGGTTACAGCCGCAACTGTTACAGGGTGATCTAGGATACCTGCACCCAAAACTTTCCCAGGGATAAGCAGGACATCATCTTCTGCAGTGTGCCTGTTGATCTTACTTATATTCACAGCCGCATAATTTCTTGACGGCATCTCAAGACGTCTCGCGATATCCTTCCAGATAGGGGCAGAATTTGCATTTGCCCTCTCTTTCAGGGTAAGAATCAGGGAAACGATTCTTGGATTTGTTTTTCTTGATAGTTTTACCAGTGATTTTTTACCCAATGTATGTTCCTCCGCAAGATTTAATAGATCTCACTCACGCGGAAAAAAATCCCTATCGCGTTCGAACATCGCCATAAATGCCTCACGGGACTTAATCCCGGAACGACAAATTAGAGAACAAGCGATTAGTCGGATTGGTATGATGTGAATAACATTTCTAGTACATAAAGATTATGTGCATCATTAGTTCCGACTTACAAAAATTCCAAACAATCTTTTTTCGTCTCTGATATTTTCTTGTCTTTGTTTACTCATAACCTTATAAATCTAACGAATGCAAGTTATGCCGGATGTCCCATTACAAATAACAAAATTCAGTAAAAACAATAAAGTCCAATTTCAAACAGTAAGTTTCCATTACAAACAGTAAGTTTCCATTATAAACAGTAGTTTCCATTATAAACAATAGTTTCCATTACAAACAGTAAGTTTCCATTATAAACAATAGTTTCCATTACAAACAGTAAGTTTTCATTATAAACAGTAAAATATGCTAGCACAGGTCAACTAGGTATAATTTGCTCATTCAAAACCAGATGTCTTCGTTTTACTTATTAATTAGAAAACTTGCTTTCGGAATTAATCAGTATATAGAAGCTTACTTTCTGAATTAATCAGTATAGATAGGATGTACTAGAAAGAAGAAAGAAAGCCCATTTTTATAATATTAAATGAATTCTACTACTAGGGGAATAATCAATATTGAGGGAGCGGGAGATCTCGCATAAATTAGTATTCGATCTATGAGCAGCGGCAAGCAAATTTAGGCATCCTTATAGGTGGCAATAGAGCTGACTGTTGATCGAGTCGCATTTCATGAATTGATGAGTATTGCGTCTAGTACAGAATATGAAATAAGCGAATTGGGAACGGGGTGATACTATTATGCCGACAGTCATTCAATACCTTCTGGATAGATTAAAGCAACTGGGAATAAGGGATATTTTCGGCGTGCCAGGAGACTTTGCATTTCCTATCAACAACGCCATTTGTGATGATAAGGAACTTCGCTGGATAGGTTGTTGCAATGAACTGAATGCTGCTTATGCTGCTGATGGCTATGCTCGTATTAAAGGCATGTCAGCGCTGTCTACTACTTTTGGTGTAGGTGAACTTTCCGCGCTATGTGGTATAGCAGGCTCTTATGCGGAGTACAATCTGGTGTTCCATATTGTAGGAATGCCAAAAATGGACGCACAGAAGAGACACGACATAGTACATCATTCGCTGGGTGATGGAGAATCCAGCACATTTATGGAAATGGCTGCATTAGTTGTATGCGCGGAAACCATGCTTACTCCGGAAAACTGCGTTCAAGAAGTCGAGCGCGTTATCGCAGCAGCCCTGGAGAATCGCCGTCCTGTCTACATTGCAATACCTCATGACTATGCGAACGCAAATATCTCATCATTTGCGGCACCTGCAGAAGCTCCTATGAAAAGCGATCCTGCGACTCTTGAAGAAGTAGTCTCGATTATTGTAAATAAACTCTCAAATGCGAAGCAAGCCTGTATTATGCCGGGTTTTCTTATTGATCGGTTTGGCCTCAAGGATCTTGCTATGGCTGTTATTAACGCTTCGGGCTTGCCTTATGTTACTATGGCACTAGATAAGACGGTGCTTGATGAAACTAACTCCTCCTACCTAGGATTATACATGGGACAGCTTATCAATCCAGAAATCAGGGAGTTTGTGGAATCCTGCGACTGCATACTTGCTATAGGCGCTATCTTGTCTGATATTAATATGGGCATGTTCACAGCAAAGCTAGATAAATCCCGAATAATCAATATCATGCCTTCAAGTGTCCATATAGGATATACTGATTATATCAATGTAAAAATGCTTGATGTATTGGAGGAACTTGCTAGAAGGCTTAACAAGCGCAATGATATCAGGGGACCTGTGGCCAGACATCCGGCAATTCCACGCGTAAATTCTGAGGATCCGATAACGGCTGATTATTTATATGCAAAATACGCGGAATTCTTTAAGCCCGATGACATAATTATAGCTGATTCAAGCTCATCCTTTTATGGGCTACTGCCTCTGTTTTTACCGAAAAGAGCTAAGTTCGAGAGCCAGATGCTCTGGGGAGCGATTGGCTGGGCTACTCCAGCATCTTTTGGCACCGCGCTCGCTGTACCTGACCAGCGAGTAATTCTTATTACTGGGGAAGGATCACACCAGATGACGGCTCAGGAGATAAGCCAATTTTATCGCTATGGTCTAAAGCCTATTATCTTCGTGCTGAATAATCATGGCTACCTAATAGAAAAAATGCTATCAAAAAAATTAGATTATTGTTATAATGAAATTCCACATTGGCAGTACCATAAATTGCCAGAGGTACTTGGTTGCAATGATTGGATAACAAGAAAGGCTACTACCTGCGGCGATCTTGATAAAATCCTGAGAGAGCTAAACAATACTAAAACAGGTGCATATATAGAAATAGTCACGCCGAAACTATCAGCTCCTCAGCTTATGGAAATGATCCATAAAAAATTATGAATAATTCGATTTAAATTCGTTACATAATTATAAATATCCATTAAATAATTACAATGAAGTTATCCAAGAGGACAACATCCACCTTAATTATTACTCGAGCAGTTTCAAAAATATTAATAAGATATGCCAAGTACTGATCTCGAAACCCTGTCATAAATTACTGAAATATCGCGCCCGAATTTTTTTGCTACAATAAGTGCTACGACTCGGATATCCACAAGATAGGAGAGTCGGTCCTGCATGGAGTTAATTTCGGAAACAAGTTTCTGCCTGCTTAACCCGGTATCTGCGGAGATAAACTCCAGAACTTGCTCAAAGGAAATTTCTTCTTTCTTAGATACTTTTTCTCTGGAGCTTTCCAAATTTTTAAGAAAATCCTCTGACGGCTTAAAAGAGTGAGGAATCCTAACACTTTCCACATCAAAGCAGGGCACAAGAGCTCCGGCTTTAAGGGAAAAGAAGCCTGATTCAAGGGCTTTTTCTTTTATCATTGAGGCAGTTTTCGGAGAAAACCATTTCAGATCAAAAGCCAGGGAGTACTCAAAATCTTTTTCTGAGAGAGAAGCCGCAAGAGTTTTTTTAAAAGGTACGGAGATTACGCATTTAAGTTCTTCCATTAATTGCCGCCTTAAAATTGTTATTGGTAAGGAGAATATAATGACTGATATGAGAATATAATATAACTAATATAATATAACTGATACATTGTGACTGTTAGATATAAATACAAAAGTATGGAATAACTGGTAAATGATAGGTAGATCACCAGGAGAAATTTAAAGGCTCCGGCACAGGATTTTTCATCCTGAAATCCTACCGGAGTAAAGTCTTCCAGAAAAGGAAAAATTAGAGAGTCACAAGTTTAGCATTGATTATTCCATCAACTTTTCGGACTTCCTCAAGGATTGGATCAGAGACTTCTGAATCTACGTTAAGAACCATCATTGTTACGCCTCCGATTTCTGACCTGCCAACCTGCATGCCTGAGATATTAATATTATTTTTACCGAGCACTAGGCAGCACGGACCAATAACATTGGGCCTGTTGATGTGTTTGGCAAAAATCATACGACCTGCAGGGAAAATATCTACTCTATCGTCATCAACTGCAACGATCTTTGGTTCATCCCCGACAACCGTGCCTGCAACTAGTTTAGCCTGTCCATTGTTGCTAAGCCTGATACTGATAGTCGAAGAATATTCCTCAGATGATTCGGATTTGCTTTCTATTACTGCAATCTTTCTTGATTTTGCAAGGGTAGGGGCATTGACATAGTTTACTCCGGAGCCAAGAGCCATCTCAAGCAATCCTTTAAGGGCAGAGACTGTTAGAGGTCTGGTGTCTTTTCCGGAGATTTCTCCATTATATCCGATTTCTACCTTTTCGTAATTTCCGTCTACGAGCTGCCCTGCAATCTTACCCATAATCTCTGAGAGCCTGATGTAAGGAGAAAGAACTGCCATAGCTTCCGGCTTTACCGAGGGGATATTGATTGCATTCTTTGCAAGTCCTCCTGTAAGGACAGATACCACTTCATTTGCAATGTCGACTGCCACATTGACCTGAGCTTCCTGTGTGGATGCCCCAAGGTGAGGAGTTACTATGACATTGTCAAAATTCAGAAGAGGATTATCAAAAGGAGGTTCCTCAACAAAAACATCTATTGCTGCGCCGCCCACTTTTCCGCTTTCAAGAGCTTTTGTCAGAGCTTCTTCGTTAATAATTCCACCGCGGGCACAGTTGATAATTCTGACCCCAGGCTTCATTAGAGCAAACTGTTCTTCATCAAGAATATTTCTAGTTTCTTTAATAAGAGGGGTGTGTACTGTAATATAATCCGCTGTTTTTGCAATTTCGTTAACTGTCGCTAGTTTGACTCCAAGTTCAATGGCCCGCTTCTCAGAAATGAAAGGATCATACCCCATAAGATTCATCTCAAGCCCTGAAGCCCTTTTTGTGACTTCAGAACCGATTCTTCCGAGACCTATGACTCCCAGGGTCTTGCCTTTGACCTCAACGCCTGTGAATTTATTGCGTTTCCATTCTTTAGCTTTGAGGGAGGTATTTGCCTGAGGAATATTTCTGGACATTGCCATCATCATAGCAATGGTATGCTCTGCTGCCGAAATCATATTACCTTCGGGAGCGTTAGCCACAATAATGCCTTTCTTTGTAGCTGCATCCACATCAACGTTGTCAACTCCGACCCCGGCTCTTCCGATAATTTTAAGGTTGTCGGCAGCCTCAATAATCTTTTGAGTAACCTGAGTACCGCTACGTATTACAAGAGCATCATAATCCTTGATTTTCTTTACCAGTTCGTCTTCGGAAAGCCCGGTGGAAACGTCAACAGTAAAGTGTTCTTTTAAAATCTCCAAACCTTCGTTGGAAAGTGAGTCGCTGACTAATACTTTCATGTCAATTTCTCCAGATAAATACAATAAACATGAGATATTAAGTTTTAATAAAGAATACCAATCAACCTAATTACACTTAAGCATTATCACACATATTTAGAAGCAAACCCTGCTTGTTTTATATTATCGAGATATTTCTTCTCAGCATAATTATCCTACCAGCCTAATCCAACGTTATCCTACCAGTCTTATTATTCCTATCTTTGGTTCATAACATTGCCCGCCTGCAAGCAAAGCCCGGATAACCTCTTCTACAACTTGCTCAGAAATGCCTCTGGAAATTGCAGCGCTAATAAAAGCTGCGTAATCAGTTCCTTTGCTCCCACCCATTTCTCTGAGTAATTCAAGCACAAATTCTTTCTGGTCAGCCTTGGCACCAGTGTCATCTTCTAGATTAAAATCCAAAGTTTTGAGGCCCTCTCCGATAGAGGTCCGAAGTAGTTTTGTGAATTTATAGGGAGCAAGTTCCTGATCAAGCACAATGGAAATCCCTTCTGCAAGTTCAGAAGAGACGCCTTTTTCCAGAAGGTATTTCCTAAGTTTCTCTCCATGATATTCGCTTGCCAGGGCATCCGAGAAGACTTCAAGCCTTTCAATGGTCTGTTCTGCGGTATCCACAACCCATCTGTTGCGGATATCCTCATTCACTATATTTACCTCTTCAGCTCGAATTGAAACAAAAACCGATCCTGGTTCGGGTTCGTAGATCCTGGCTTTTCCTGTAAGGGCGATGAAAGCAGGTATTTGTACTGTTGAAAAAAATATAGAGGCCTCAGGCTGGTACTCTCCTGCATATACTGTAAAAGCTCCAGTAGGATCAACTATTCTCGCCTTCCACATCTCGCTTTGGGTTCCGATGTTGTCGAGTTCTGTGACTACTCCTACCACAAAAACGCGATTGATAATAAGCCCCAGTGGGCTAATAAGCAGGTTAGGGGATTTTGAATCTGTGGTACCTGAGTCAGACCTTACTGACTTCTCAAGTTCTCTACAGGCTTCGAATTCCTTTGCAAAAACCCTCTTTGCAACCTCTCGTTTAAGCAAGTTCAATTCCTCCACTGGAAACCTGTGAATCTCTATCTTGTTCGTCCTCTTCAGCCGATCCAAGCCTCCGAAGCAGTTCTACTACCCTGACCTCAAGATCATCGTCAGGCACCCAGGCTTTTTCGGCTACAAAAGAGATTCCATATTCGCCTTTTGAAGAGTTCCCGCGCACTGCAAGGTACCGGCCTGTAAGGAAGCGCCTTAAATCTTCATAAACTACATCTTTAGAGACATCAGAAAACATCAACTGTTCGGCTTCTTCAAGGGTTTTTCCATAGATGATTTCCACAAGATCTCTTGGAAACATAACTGACATGGAACCTGTTCCGTCATCGAGTACGGCTTTAATCCGCATGTCCCGTATGCCTTCTACCTTTCCATGCACCCTGCAGTTTCCTTTCTGGATTACACGACTACATTCAGGACAGCGAGTAATAATGCCTGAACCTGGCCTGACTGAAACCATATTCCCTACGGCGGCCACATCAAATATGCTCTCTTTTGAATCTATCTCTTCGATTTTGATAGGGATAGGATCTTTTGCTGCAGATTCGAAGGTGAATGCAAGTTTTCTGGCTTCTTCAGCCCCGACTAAAGAAACTTTTGTGCTGCTAAGGATATTTACCGACGGCATTCCTCTGAAGATTCGGATCTGAGCCCCCTTGATTCGGATAATGCTTCCAATATCAATGCCAGGAAGTTCAATCCAGGCTGTAAAAGGCAATCTGCCTGTCTCGTCCGCAAGCACACCTGAGATTACTCTTGTCTGACGTCCTTTTACGAGGACTTCCCTATGGGAAAACTGAAGCACACAGACTATGGCATCGACTGAAAAATCGGCATGTCCGATATCAATCAACTTTTTTATCTGGCTTCCAGAAAGCTCGGCCAGGGGAGGAAGCACAGAATCAGAAACTTTTGATACGAGAGACTGTTTTCCTATAGAAAGATTGATTCTGTTCTGCCAGATGCGAATATAGGCGTTTTTAACATTAATTACATCCCCAATCGAACCTGGCAGCTTCTTCCAGGAAGAAAAGAGAACTGATCCTGTTTCGTCTGCTAGAACCCCGGTGTAAAGCTTGGAAGGACCTTCCTGAGACCCTTCCTGCGGGCGGATTGATTTCTCCCCAAGATCCAGAATCCTGCCTGTAAGCTCGAGATTTCTGAGATTAGCAGATAGGTCCTTTACTTTCAGAACCCTATTTCTTCCGAACTTGCGGAGAATACTCTCTTTTGCAACATCAGGAGGTACGCGAAAAGCAATGAGTTTCTCAAACTCTTCCCGGATGCCAGTCATTTCAAGGTCTCCAAGCGCCCTGGTTAACTCTTCAAGGTGGGGCGCAATCTTCTGATCCATTTTTAGGCCTCCATTCGAGAAATAACAAAACAATGAAATTTTAGAATACTATCGGATTTTACAGTATTTAAGGCTTTAATTGAAAATTAATTTCCTATATCGTAGAGGATAGTGAGCTATTATTTAAGGATAGCTGTTTAGAATTTTTAATTCCAAAAGTATATAAACTTCAGGATAAAATTTATTTCCTGACAAAGTATCGAGATAAATTTTCACTAAAAATTGATAAAAACTTAAGAATTAATAAAAACTTAAGAAAATTAATAAAAAGTCTAGGAAGAGAGATTTTCCTTTTTCTAAAAAGTAAAACCCAATCAGAGGAAATGAAAGGAAATGGATGAGTGAAGGGGAAAAGGGAGAGCTGATATGAGAAGAGTAAAGGAGAAGAATTTAAGAGTTTTTAAGCTGACAGCACTTACGATTATTCTGGCAGTTCTCTGCACCTGCTCGGCCGCCTCTGCCTACAATTTAAGGGTAAGTTCAGCAGAGGAAGGAGATTATATTTCTATACAGGCCGCAATAGACCAAGCAGAGGCTGGAGATACGATTTTTGTAGGCCCTGGAACCTATATTGAAAATATTGAAATAAATAAGGAAGTTAGGATCTGGTCGGATTCGAGAAAGCCAGAAGACACAATTATAAGGGCAGCCGATCCCATGGAAAGCACTGTTGAAATCAGCGTAGACCGGGCATCCTTCAGCGGATTTGGAATTGAGGGTTCGGAAAAAACAGGGATCTTGCTCACAGGAGTTAAAAGCTGCTATATTAACAACAACCGAATTCAGAGAGCCGAATCCGGGATTCTTCTCAATAATTCCGAAAGCAATATCATAAGCAACAATCTCATCACCCTTAATGAGAAGGGGATAAGGCTCGAAAACTCAAACTCAAATGACATCCAGAGCAATTTGATTGCCTATAATTATGGTCCTGGAATCTCCCTTGAAGCAAGCAACAGAAATCTTATTTATAACAATTATTTCAAAAACGCCGAAAATGTCGAAGACAACGCCGAAAACGCAAACAATACCTGGCAGAGCTCCCTCACAGTAAGACAGAATATCGTCCGGGGGCCTTACATTGCCGGAAACTTCTGGTCCAATCCTGAAGGCAAAGGCTTCAGTGATATCGGTGTGGATGAGAACAATAACGGGATTTGTGATACTTCGTATAATATAACAGGCGGTGGAACCGATGAATCCCCACTATTCCCAAAAGTTCCAAACGCCGTTAAAGCTCTTGAAAGCCGCCTGAATGCCAGTGCTTATGAACAGGGTCTGGCCAACAGAGAGAACGCAACCAACTCAGAAGCCGCGGTAAACAAAACCGAAGAAGCAACGGAACTGAAAGCTGAAAACAATACCGATAAAGAGATCTCAGGAGAAGCCAAATCACCTGGTCCGGGGTCTATCATTATGGGACTGGCTATGGGAGCGGCATATTTCCTGAGGCGGAGAAGGTAAATTTCAGAAACAGGTTTTAGAGCCTATCCGAAAGGTTTGTGACTTTCTGATAGACTCTTAATTATATTTTTTGTTCTTAAAGCATATTATAAAGCTTTATTACATCATCAAAATCAATTAAACCGTTTTTGTTATAATCAAAGAAAGCAATAGAAACATTTTCTTCGATCCAATCCATATTTTCGTAGTATGAAACAACATCATCGAAGTCCATTATTCCGTTTCCATTGATATCTTCATAGAGACCATCCTTCTTCAGATCAATCGGCGGATTAGTACAACCTGGGAAAACAGGAAGGACCGATTGCGTTGAAACATTTATTGTGGTAAGTTTTGAAGCTGCACCATTTTCATTACTTACTGTCAGGTTAACTGTATAGATTCCTGCGGTCGAGTAAGTATGAATCGGATCCTTCTCGGTTGAAGAGGTTCCGTCTCCAAAACTCCATTTCCATGAAGTTGGTGATCCTGTACTCTTATCAGTAAACTGCACCTTCAGTGGGGCATTTCCTGAGGTTGGGGATGTAGAGAAGATAGCAACAGGAGTGTTCGTTTTCTCTGGTTTTGTTTCCACTTTGTCTATCTTGAATCCGTATGCAGTACCTGATCCATCGGTTTCAAGTCTTACTTTCAAGGTGTCTCCAGTATACCATGGAGTCCAATAGTCTTTCTCATTAATGCCATGATAGTATGCCAGTTTATTTCCATCATTGTCAAGAATACTTAAATAATCTTTATATCCAAGCTCCATTTTAGTAAAATGGAACCTCATTTGTGTAGCGCCAGGTTTACTTATCTCAGGCCAAGTATATTTGAAATTGTTTGCATAATTGTGATAAGACTCTGGCAATGCTGATGGTGGAGCCATGTCTGTTCTGGTTTCCACTTTGTCTATTTTGAATCCATATGCAGTGCCTGATCCGTCAGTCTCAAGTTTTACTTTCATAGTGTCTTCAGTGTACCATGGAGTCCAAAAATCGTTTTCATTTACACCATGATAGTATGTTAGTCCATCTCCATACTTGTCAAGAATACTTAAATAATCTTTATATCCAAGATCTATTTTAGTAAAATGGAACCTCATTTGTGTAGCGCCAGGTTTACTTATCTCAGGCCAAGTATATTTGAAATTGTTTGCATAATTGTGATAAGACTCTGGCAATGCTGATGGTGGAGCCATGTCTGTTCTGGTTTCCACTTTGTCTATTTTGAATCCATATGCAGTGCCTGATCCGTCAGTCTCAAGTTTTACTTTCATAGTGTCTTCAGTGTACCATGGAGTCCAAAAATCGTTTTCATTTACACCATGATAGTATGTTAGTCCATCTCCATACTTGTCAAGAATACTTAAATAATCTTTATATCCAAGATCTATTTTAGTAAAATGGAACCTCATTTGTGTAGCGCCAGGTTTACTTATCTCAGGCCAAGTATATTTGAAATTGTTTGCATAATTGTGATAAGACTCTGGCAATGCTGATGGTGGAGCCATGTCTGTTCTGGTTTCCACTTTGTCTATTTTGAATCCATATGCAGTGCCTGATCCGTCAGTCTCAAGTTTTACTTTCATAGTGTCTTCAGTGTACCATGGAGTCCAAAAATCGTTTTCATTTACACCATGATAGTATGTTAGTCCATCTCCATACTTGTCAAGAATACTTAAATAATCTTTATATCCAAGATCTATTTTAGTAAAATGGAACCTCATTTGTGTAGCGCCAGGTTTACTTATCTCAGGCCAAGTATATTTGAAATTGTTTGCATAATTGTGATAAGACTCTGGCAATGCTGATGGTGGAGCCATGTCTGTTCTGGTTTCCACTTTGTCTATTTTGAATCCATATTTAGTGCCTGATCCATCGGTTTCAAGTCTTACTTTTATAGTGTCTTCAGTGTACCATGGAGTCCAAAAATTTTCTCCGCTGGTATAATAATATCTTGCTAGTTCATACCCGTCTTTGTCGAGAAGAATTAACTTATCACCAAGTCCAAGCTCCATTTTAGTAAAATGTAATCTCATCTGAGTAGCACCAGGTTCGCTTATCTCAGGCCAAGTATATTTAAAATTGTTTGCATAAGGATGATCTGATTCTGGTAGAGATTCAGCCGAAGAAGCAATATTACATGTGATAATGCTTATTAAAAAACAACATATTAATATTTTTGAAATACTCCTCATAGAAATACCTCTTCCTATTCAAGTTACTCAAAAATGATGTCACCAAGACTGGATACTATGATTATGTCGATGTCGATGTTACCTTCCTATTCAAGTTACTCAAAAATGATGTCACCAAGATAGCATGCTTGTAGTGCAATACCATGCTGTTCAAAATTGGAGACTTTCTATTCTGTTTTGATTTTTCGATTGGTTGAAGCCACAGAATACGGAAAAAATATTAAATATAGGCAACTCTCCAAATCATTTAAAAATCTCTAAGTTTGCAAAATGAACATAAACTGCACTTCTCAATTTATTCTCCTCAAAATAATTTAATAATTATGATTTTCATTAATATTTAAGCCTTTTCATTTTATACTACAATTTTATAAAAAATTACTATTCTTATAATTTATATTGATAATTTACGTGAATAATATAAATCTATGAAAAATATTAATAAACTTGAATATAAATAGACGATAGTCCAAAAGCTAGTGAGCTTTACACTTTTACTGAAAATTATAAAGAGAAGGATTTTCCATATTTTATAAAATTGGATCAACGACTTATATTTCACTACATAAAAGTGATATTAGAAAGTTTCAAAGCGAAATTATTTCAGGATAAAACAGTTCTTTTCTCAAATAAAGGTTTATAAATAGTGAATTCTATTTTATACGAATACCTGTGAATTATACATCAGAAAAGCGTCAGACACGGTATTCGAAACTGTACATAAATTCGTTCATCGATGAAAAATAGGCTTAAAAAGTTAAGCCTTTATTCTAGAAAATTAAGCGCATACTCCGACATCAGGAGACGTTTATGCGCCTAAAAAGGTGGAACTAAGGATTAACTCTAAGCAACTTATTCATATTTTCTATCTTCTTAAAGCATATCATAAAGTTTTACAACATCATCAAAATCAATTAAACCGTTTTTGTTATAATCAAAGAAAGCAATAGAAACATTTTCTTCGATCCAATCCATATTTTCGTAGTATGAAACAACATCATCGAAGTCCATTATTCCGTTTCCATTGATATCTTCATAGAGACCATCCTTCTTCAGATCAATCGGCGGATTAGTACAACCTGGGAAAACAGGAAGGACCGATTGCGTTGAAACATTTATTGTGGTAAGTTTTGAAGCTGCACCATTTTCATTACTTACTGTCAGGTTAACTGTATAGATTCCTGCGGTCGAGTAAGTATGAATCGGATCCTTCTCGGTTGAATATGTACCGTCTCCAAAGTCCCAGTTAAAGGAATCTGCATTTTCAGAACTGTCGTTAAACAGAACCTTTAATGGGGCATTTCCTGAAGTTGGAGATGCAGAAAAGTTTGCAACAGGTAATTTTGGTTCTGTTTCTCCGCTTGAAATAGTGCACATGTAAATATCGGAGTATCCATTGCGAGATTCTTCCCAAACAATTCTGTCACCATAGATAGCAGGATTATATGCTGATCCACTGGTAGTAATTTGAGTTTCTTTTTTAGTGGTAAGATCGTACATATGGATATCCCAATTTTCCCGTCCATTGCGATCATCTTCCCAGACTATCCTGTTGCCATAGATTGCAGGATTCTGCTTATATGATTCACTGTTAGTGATTTGAGTTTCCTTAGAAGTGGAGAGATCGTACATGTAGATATTATCTACTCCATTGCGCCAATCCACCCACACTATCCTGTCCTCGTAGATTGCAGGATAAAATGCTGATTCATTAGTGGTAATCCGAGTTTGCGTATTAGTGGAAATATTATACGCGTAGATATCATAGTCATAGCCTCTATCATAAACAGCGAAGTTTGTCCATACTATATTGTCACCGTAGATAGCATGATTGCGTGCTCGTCCACCGGCAATATGAGTTTCCTTAGAAGTGGAAAGGTCGTACATGTAGATATCGGAGAAATCCTCGAACCAACATGCCCACACAATTTTATCACCATAGATTGCAGGGTTCTCCGCTGATTCCCACAATTCATTACTGGTGGGGATTTGAGTTTCCTTGGAAATGGTGAGATCGTACATATGGATATCCCAATTTTCCCGTCCATTGTGATAATCTTCCCAGACTATCCTGTCGCCATAGATTGCAGGATTCCGCTTATATGATTCACTGTTAGTGATTTGAGTTTCTTTTTTAGTGGAAATATCATACATGTAAATATTCCAGTTCCAGTCACTATTGCGATCCTCCCAGACTATCTTATCTCCGTAGATAGTAGGATTGAGTGCTGATCCACTGTTAGTGATTTGAGTCTCAGTGATTGTGGGCAGAACATTTATTGTCGCAAGCTTTGATACTATACCGTTTTCATTGCTTACTGTCAGATTAACTGTATAGATTCCTGCTGTTGAGTAAGTGTGAATCGGATCCTTCTCGGTTGAATACGTACCGTCTCCAAAGTCCCAGTTTAAAGAAACTACATTTTCAGATCTGTCGTTAAACTGCACCTTCAATGGAGCGTTTCCTGTGGTTGGGGATGCAGAGAAGGATGCAACGGGTAAGCCTGGGTCTGGTTCTCTGCTTGAAATAGTGCATATGTAAATATTTTCATTACGAGAGTCCTTCCAGACTATTTTGTCACTGTAGATAGAAAAACTCTGTACTGATCCACTACTAGTGATTTGAGTTTCTTTAGAAATGGAGAGATCGTACATGTAGATATCGCTGTTTCCATTGCGCTCATCTATCCACCCTATCTTGTCACCGTAGATAGCAGGCGAGGATGCAGATCCACTGGTGGTGATTTGAGTATCCTTTTGAGTGGAAAGATCATACATGTAGATATCCTGTTTTCCGTTTTTAGACTCAAGCCACACTATCCTATCCCCGTAGATAGCAGGATCGGATGCTTGTCCATTGGTGGTGATCTGAGTTTCCCTGGAAGTGGAGAGATCATACATGTAAATATCCATATTTCCATAGCGTAAACCCACCCACACTATCCTGTCGCCATAGAAAGTAGGACTATATGCTGCAAATCCACTGTTAGGGATTTGAGTTTCCTTTTTAGTTGAAATATCATACATGTAGATACCACTGGCCCAGTCACCACTGCTCCGATTCCTATCCTCCTCCCATAGTATTTTATCTCCATAGATTGCAGGAGAAGTATAACTGCTTACACATCCACTAGTTGTGATCTGAGTTTCCTTAGAAGTAGAAAGGTCGTACATGTAGATGTCACTGTTTCCAGGGTCATACTGGTATCCATTATGCCAATCCCTCCACACTATTCTATTCCCATAAATAGCAGGATTCCCTGCTGACCCACTAGTTGTAATCTGATTTCCCTTCATTGTGGAAAGATCGTACACATAGATGTCGCTAAAACTACCGTCTGAACTAGAACGAACAATTTCCCATACTACCTTATCTCCGTAGATAGTAGGATTTTGTGTTGATTTACTGGTGTTTATTAGAGTTTTAGTAATAATGGGCAAAACATTTATTGTCGCAAGCTTTGAATTTGTACCGTTTTCATTGCTTACTGTCAGGTTAACTGTATAGATTCCTGCTGTCGAGTAGATATGAGCCGGATCCTTCTCTGTTGAATATGTACCGTCTCCAAAGTCCCAGTTGAAAGAAACTGCATTTTTAGAACTATCGTTAAACAGAACCTTCAGTGGAGCGCTTCCTGAGGTTGGGGATGCAGAGAAGGATGCAGCGGGTAAGCCTGGATCTGGTTCTACGTTTGAAATAGTGCACATGTAGATATCCCAGTTACCACTGCGATATTCGGGCCATACTATCTTATCACCATAGATAGCGGGATATTCTGCCGACCCACTGTTAGTGATTTGAGTTTCCTTTTGAGTGGAGAGATCGTACATGTAGATATTCCAATTTTTCCATCCATTGCTATACTCAAACCACACTATCCTATCCCCGTAGATAGTAGGATAAAATGCTGGTTCATTGGTGGTGATTTGAGTCTCCTTTTTAGTGGAGAGGTCATACATATAGACGTCAGTGTTTCCATTGCGAGTACTGGAGTATACTATCCTGTCACCGTAGATAGTAGGCGAGGATGCTCGTTCATTGGTGGTGATCTGAGTTTCCTTAGAAGTGGAAAGGTCGTACATGTAAATATTTTCATTGTTTCGATCCTCCCAGACTATCTTATCTCCATAGATAGCAGGATAGCGTGCTGATCCACTGTTAGTGATTTGAGTTTCTTTTTTAGTGGAAATATCATACATGTAAATATCAATATCATTGTTCCCGTAACTATTGTGATGATCCTCCCATACTATCTTATCACCATAGATAGCGGGATATTCTGCCGACCCATTGGTAGTGATTTGAGTTTCCTTTTGAGTGGAGAGATCATACATGTAAATATCATATTTCCAGATATTACGGTTATCCACCCACACTATCCTGTCCCCATAGATAGCAGGCGAGGACGCTGACCCACTGGTAGTTATTTGAGTTACATTTTGAGTGGAGAGATCATACATGTAGATATCGTTGTTTCCATTGCGCAACTCCATCCTCCACACAATCCTGTCCTCGTAGATCGCAGGATCATATGCTGTTCCATTACTATTGGTGATTTTAGTCTCAGTAATCGTAGGCGAGACACCTTCTACAGTAACTGCCGATGCTATCGATGAAACTAAAAGCAAAACTAAGGCTATTGAAATTAAGCTTATCTTATAAAGGTTCTTTAATTTCTTCATTATATCCACCTATTATTTTTAGTTCAAAGAATTTAATTCAATTACTCGTCTTTTATTTACACACTTAAATTTTTTCTTTTAATTTATATGATTATAAAATTTAATGACATTTGACTATTTTTTAAGGAATCTAGACTTTCTAAAATCAGAATTATTTAAAAGTAAAGGAACTTTTACTGTGAAAATGAGCTGTGAAAGTATGGAAAGAGAATCTTCAGGATCTAAAATGAGTTCAAAAAAGTTAATGAATTAAATTCATAAGTTATTGAATAAAATAGTCAACACAACTTTCTTGGAATTTCTAAATTAACTTGAATATACTTGTTTGTAAGATTCGATTAATGAGCTTCCAATTCTCTTTATCTTTATTTTGGCACGAAAGTGCTTGAAAGCGCATTACTAAAGAAAAGAAAAAAGAGCGAAAGGAAATAAACGAAAGAAAGGAAACAGTTTCCTGTCCCTTTTCTCCCGGAAATTATTTGTGGGCAAAGTAAGCCACTATTTTATTTTCATCTACAGAATCAATTCTACAGAAACCAAAACGCTCGAATTGCACGACCCTGTCAAGTTCAACTGCAATTCCCTGTTCTCCAATTCCTTCGATATCACCCTCAGGACCGCGTACTTTCACATTTATTCCATCAACCGGAGCCCAGTGGATAATTTTTGCTTTTGCTTTCTTAAGGTCTTCAAGAGAAACATCGGAAAGTTCTGCCTGAAGCGGAGAAAGGGAAGTAATTTCGATATTGCAGAAATCTTTTAAGCGGATGACAGAACCCAATTCCAGCTTTTCTATATCATCTAGGCAGACGAGTACCTTCTTCCCTACAGAAATTTCCCTAACTCCTCTGGTATTGTCGGTCGGGTGAAGTGGAAGTTTTACGACTGTCGGTTCGACATCTGTAATTTCCAGTTCTACGGGATTCCAGACAAAGAAATAACGGTTTGCAATTGGGTCCACAATTTTACGGTTTTCGGCATAAAGAGACTCCATACTTATGCTCACGTCAGTCATTCCGACTCCCATTTCTATCATGAACTTCTTGAGAGCTTCAGCCTGGAATCCGCGGCGCCGGATTGCCCGGATTGTAGGAAGTCGCGGATCGTCCCAGCCACTGTATTCTCCTGCTTCAATGGCTTTTCTTAGAGTACTTGTACTGAACTTCCCAAATTCGTGGATCTTGACCCTGCCCCAGTGTGTTGTTCTCGGGTATTTCCAGCCGAAGTATTTGTAGATATAGCCCTGTCGCTTTTCGCTATCTAGAAGGTCTTTACCCCGGATAATATGCGTCATGCCCAGTTCGTGGTCTTCGATAGCGCCTGCAAAATCCAGAAGGGGCCAGACAATATATTTGTTACCGATTTCAGGACGGGGATGCGACATCTTTCTAATTCTAAAAGCTCCCCAGTCTCTCAAAGCAGGATCCTTGTGTTTTATATCAGTCTTAATCCTCAGCACTGCCTGCTGGTCTTCATATTCCCCGGCAAGCATTTTCTCCCAGTGCATAAGATTTTCTTCAGGGCTTACATCTCTATGCGGGCACGCTTGTTTGGCATCCTTAAACTGTTTGAAATCTTCTCCTTTACAGAAGCAAACATAAGCCTTGCCCATCTCAATAAGTTTTCTTGCGTAATGATAATAGATAGGGAAATGGTCAGAGGCACAGACTACCTTATCAGGCACAACCCCTAGCCATTTGAAGTCATCAAGATACCAGTCATAAGCCTCAAGCATAGGCCGTTTTATATCAGGATCAGTATCATCGAAACGCAAGACGAACTTTCCTTTGTACATCTTTACGTATTCGGAATTAACGACCATGCCTCTTGCACTGCCAAGGGTCGCGGGTCCATTGGGATTCGGAGCAAAGCGCATAATAACCTTGCCCATTTCCGCTCCTTCAAGGGGCTTTAAGCCTTTTTCAGGCTCCTTTTTTACACTCAGCGCTTCAATAAGCTCGGGAGCAATTTCTGAAAGCTTTATCTCCCAGGTTTCAGGGGTTCCTTTGACAATTTCGGATATAATGACATTAAGAGCCTCAGATACCGCTTTGGGGTCAGATCTAAGTTGAGGACACTCCCCCATTACTTTACCCATCACAGCTTTTGGCTGGGGAGCTTTTCCATATTTTACAGCGTTTTGATAAGCATATTTTTCAATTGTTTTAAGGTCTTCAGGACTTAAGGTCATAGAAGCTTCTCCAAAATAAACATGGATTGAACGATTAAGATTGAACGACTATAATCTAAGGTAATATTTGGTTTAGTACAAACTTTTGAGAAAAGTTTGATCAAAACCGTCATAAAGGCGTGATTAACCGGCGCAACGGTTGGTGATCAACAGGCGCAACGGTTGTGGTTGAATTGAAAAGAACTTTTCCTAAAAGTCTCTTCCCATGCAGGAACTTTTACTTGGGAATGGAGGCTTCGATTTCCCGGATGTGAGATAACTTTTCATTGATTTTCTCAAGTTCGAGCTCGAAATCCTCTAGGAATTTCGAAACCCCATCTCCGGGTACTGCGCCCTGGGCCGAGGGCTTGATAAGGTTAGCTTGCTCAAGAACCCTGAGGGAGTAGCGCACTTTGTGGTTCTGCATTCCGGTGACTTCTGCAAGTTTCAGGATTCCGATAGGGGCTTCTTCAATAACTTTTTTGAGCACCAGAAGATGGCGCTCGGTAAGGTCAAGTTCAGTTCTGATATTTTCAAGCAGCATCAGACAACCTCGTTTCTAAGTATTCCTATTCCCTGGATCTCAACTTCCACCGTATCTCCACGCTGAAGTTCTCCAACCCCAGGAGGTGTCCCTGTGGTAATAACGTCTCCTACTTCCAGGGTCATGATCTCGGTGATGAATTCAATAAGATAAGGAACGTCAAAAATAAGGTTTGAAGTGCTGGAAGCCTGTCGCGTTTCCCCATTTACCCTGCAGGCAATCTTTGCATCCGTAACATCAACTTCATCAGGAAAAGCGAGATAAGGCCCGAAAGCCGCAAAGGTGTCAAAACTTTTTGCCCTTGTCCATTGCCCATCTATTTGCTGTAGATCCCGTGCAGTCACATCGTTAAAGCAGGTATAACCCGCAATTACATCCGCGGCTTTTGAGGCTGAGATATTTTTACAGCGTTTGCCTATAACAACTGCGAGTTCAGCTTCATATTCTACCCTGGAGCTGGATGCCGGATAAATTATCTTGTCTTTATGTCCTATAACAGCTGATGGAGGTTTTAAAAAGAGGATAGGAGTTTCCGGGACTTCCATGTGTAACTCTTCAGCATGATCCCGGTAGTTCAGGCCAACACATACGATTTTAGAGGGAGATGCAGGCGGAAGGACGCAAAGCTCCGAAAGCTCAAAGATCCCTGCAGAAGTCCCTCCTTTTGGATATACGCGCCCATCTTCAATCTCTCCGTAAAAAACCTCGTCTTCTGATCTGAACCTTCCAATCATATTCTGGTCTTCTCCTGCTTTTTCAGGACAGTTACGCCTTCATTCCTTCATTTTTTAAAGGGATATACTCAAACTTAAATTTTAACTCTTTGCCCGCTGGCATCCCTCATATATTTCCCCAGTTCGGAGTCAAGGAGCTGCAATCCTGAAAATACAGGTCCGTCCTTGCAAACTCTGAGTCCTGATTTATCTATACAGCAGGCTCCACAGATTCCTATGCCACATTTGAAATAACGGTGGAGACTGAATTCGGACTTTTCAAGGACTTTTCTGTCCTCAAGGAGCCTGAAAACCGAAGCCATCATTATCTCCGGCCCGCAGACTGCAATTTTATCATAACCCGAAAGGTCGAGGTTACTGAGTACATCGGTCACAAAACCTTTTGTCCCTTTTGAGCCGTCATCCGTAGAAATGTAGACTTCGCCTGCTTCCGCAAAACGCTCTTCAAAAATCAGGTCACCTGCACTCCGCGCTCCAAGTACTGTATGCACCTCAGAACCTTCAATACGGGCTGCCTCAGCATAAGGAGCAAGAGGAGCAGCTCCTACCCCGCCTGCAACAACCAGAGTTTTTTCTCCTCTCGAGGGCAGGGTAAAGCCCTTTCCAAAAGGTCCTCTGAGCCCAAAAGAATTGCCTTCTTTCAACTCAAAAAGCTTTGAAGTTGCCTCTCCCACTTTCTGGACAGTAATGGAATTCTTACTTGAGAGACCCATGGGCACTTCGTCAAGTCCTCTGACCCAGACCATTACAAACTGGCCTGGCTCCATAGTCTCGAATTTGAGATCAAAGAAAAAAGTCTTGACCAAAGGAGACTCTTCATTTATTTGTAATATTGTAGCGTTAAGAGGAAGCATCAAACCATCTCATGGGCAAGCCCTATTAGTTTTTTTACATCAGAATAGCCTTTCCTCTGCAGGAAAGCTTCGATGCCTGTACTGGTTTCGGAGAATATGTCAAGCCTGTCATACACAGCAGATCCTATCTGGACAGCCGAAGCCCCTGCCATCATCATTTCTACCGCGTCCTGCCAGGAGGATATCCCTCCTACTCCTATTACAGGAATTTCCAGGGCACTATAGAGATCATAAACACATTTGACAGCTACGGGTTTGACCGCCTTTCCTGAAAGCCCGCCTGAGCGATTTCCCAGGATGGGATATCCGGACTCGATATCTATAGCCATCCCTTTTAAGGTATTAATTGCAACAACTGCATCCGCGCCTCCTGATTCTGCCGCATTACCTATGCACGTAATGTCAGAGACGTTCGGGGTAAGCTTAACCCATACAGGCACATTTACAACATCTTTTACTGCAGCTGTTACTGCCTCTACAAGACAGGGGTTAGACCCAATAGCAGCTCCGTACCCTTCTGCATGCGGGCAGCTTACATTAAGCTCGAAAGCATCGGGCTTTCCAGGTAGCAGCCCCTCGGCGACTTCCTTAAATTCAGCAGGAGTTCCGCCGAAAATGCTTGCAATTACCGGAACTCCGGAATCCTTTTTTGCAGTCTCGAGTTCCTGGAGGAAGCCAGGATAGGAAGGATTCGGAAGCCCCATGGCATTCAAAAATCCGCAGTCAAGCTTAACCATGCTCGGGTTGGAATGCCCGGCTTTAGGCGTGGGACCTATGGATTTGGTCACAACTGCGCCTGCCCTTCCTTCACGTGCAACCCTGCACAGAGATGCTCCGGTTGTGCCAAGCACTCCGGCTGCAAGAATAGTCGGATTCTTCAGTTTAAGTCCGGTAAGAGAATACATAGCTGGTTCCTTTCTGATGGGTGATCATGAGTCATTTAAATTATCTGGACCGCACGAATTTTCGGAAAGCTGTATGAGTGCTTCCTCAGCCAGTTTTTTGCCGCCCATCTGTACAAGCCTTTTTCCGAGTTCCCTGGCTTTCTCAATGCCTCCTACCATAGGGATAAACTCGTCTATTCTTACAGACTCATCCCCATCGAGGGAAAGGACTTCTGCTCGAACATGGATTTCTTTCCTGTCAGGTGTAATTTCGGCATAGGATCCTACTGGAGTGGTACAACCTCCTCCAAGCTCGGAAATCAGAATACGCTCAATTTCGGTGACGATCCGACTGTCTGTATGATCAAGTTTAGAAACTGCGGTTTCAGCTTCAGTGCCTGCTCTTGTAACAACTGCAACCGTACCCTGGTTCGGCGAAGGACAGAAGAAATCAGGAGAAAGAATCTCCCCTTCAAGTTCCCAGCCCAGACGTTCAAGTCCTGCCTTGGCAAGCAGAATACCGTCATACTGTCCTTCTTTGAGTTTCTTAAGCCTTGTATTTACATTGCCTCTTAGACCCTGCGTAATAAGGTCGGGCCTGTAACGCTTGATCTGGGCAGTCCTTCTCAGGGAACTGGTGCCTATAATGGACTGTTCGGGCAACTCATCCAAAGTGGTCCCGTCATAAGTCAGCAGGATATCAAACGGAGTATCCCGTTTCAGAACAGCAGCAGTTGGGAGTGTTGGCGGGCGAATTGTTGGCATATCTTTCATGGAATGGACAGCGATATCTATTTCTCCTGCGAGCATGACATCGTCCAGTTCCCTGACAAAAGCCCCAACTCCGCCCGATATTGCATGCAGAGGTCGGTCAGTAAACCGGTCTCCACTGGTTTTTATTATTTTAATGCTGGTTTCAACACCCTGTGCTTTCAAAAGGCGTGCAACATTCTCGGCCTGTGCAAGTGCAAGCTGGCTGCCTCGCGTACCTATAATCATATGGAATCCTCGTTTTCAAAGCTGCAAATCCGCTTAGAGATTTTCGGTATATGCATTAAGGGTTTTTTCGATATCTTCTTCGCTGTGGGCTGAAGAGACAAAATTGGTCTCGAACTGAGAAGGTGGAAGGAAAATTCCACTTGCGAGCATCCTGTGGAAGAAAGCAAGGTAACCTTCCTTATCGCACTTCAGAGCCTCCTGGTAGTTGTGAGGTTCGGCCCCAAAGAAGATCTTGAACATTGAAGCGATCCCGCATACGCTGTAATCAAGTCCCTCATCCTCAACGATTTCAGAGAGCATAGCCCGTATGTAATCACCTTTCGAATTGACTTTTTCATGGATCTTTTCCTGTTCCAGATAGTCAAGTACTGCAATGCCCGCTGCTATGGAACATGGGCTTCCACTGAAAGTTCCTGCCTGATAGACAGCTCCAGATGGGGATATCATTTCCATGATTTCCCGCCGACCTCCAAAAACCCCTATAGGCAGCCCTCCACCCACGATCTTTCCAAGGGTAGTCATATCAGGTACGACCCCGAAGTATTCCTGTGCTCCCCCCATTGCGAGCCTGAACCCGGTGATAACCTCATCGAATATAAGAAGCACATCGTTTTCCTGAGTGAGCTTCCTGAGCTCTTCAAGATAGCTAGGTAGGGGAGTTATCGGACCTATGTTTCCGAGCACGGGCTCTATTATTACAGCAGCCAGCTCGTCTCTGTTCTTCTCCACAAGCTCGGACATCGTTTCAATATCATTGTACGGAGCCTGCAAAGTATATTTTGTGAAATCTGCAGGAATTCCCAGAGAGTCAGGTTCTCCAAGGGTTGTAGCTCCTGACCCGGCTTTTACCAGCACCGCATCATGAGCTCCGTGGAATCCGCCTTCAATTTTGATAAATTTGTTTTTGCCCGTAAAGCCGCGGGCAAGGCGAAGAGCACTCATTGTAGCTTCAGTGCCTGTGGACACAAAACGCAGCATATCAATACTGGGATAATAACCTGCAATCTTCTCTGCAAGGGTTACTTCAAGCTCAGTAGGGGTTCCGTAGAGCCAGCCTTTATCAAGCTGGGCTTTAATTGCCTCTTTTATTACTGGATGATTGTGCCCAAGAATTGCAGGACCATAAGCCAGACAGTAATCGATGTACTCGTTCCCGTCGAGGTCCTTTATTTTTGAGCCATCGGCTGATGCCGTATAGAAAGGATAGGGCTTAATTGCACGTACAGGGCTGCTTACTCCACCCGGAATAAGGGTCTTTGCCTTCTCATACATCTGTCTGGACTTCTCAAGTGTTACCTCAGATACCATGAAAATCTCACCGAAATGGACTGAAAATCTTTAAAGTTATTCATAAATTTAAGTGAAATATTGTAAACTTAAGTGAAGTATTCGTAAACTAAGTGAAGTGCTGGATTGAACTTAAGTTGTATATTAAACTAAACTTATAATTATAAATATTATTGAAATTTAGATTTATGAATTTAGGAGTATTAGATTTATGAATTTAGGAGTAAAACTTACTCCTTTATTGAACCCTTTTCTATCTTATTTTTTATCTTATAACAGAGCCTTCCCCTATTAAGCAGTTATTGATAGGATTGATGAGCAAGTTTGTGAAATGGACAATGGGCCTGAAAGACAGAAGAAAGGCTTGAAAGACAGGAAGGGTGAAAGAAGGATAACAGAATAAATATCCTGAAAAAGCAGGAGCGCCTGAGAAGAGGCGCTTACTTCATTATGCGGGCAACATCCTTTGCGAAGTAGGTAATGATAATATCCGCCCCTGCCCTTTTTATAGAGAGGAGAGATTCATACATTGCTTTCTTTTCATCAAGCCAGCCGTTAGCTGCGGCGGCTTTGAGCATGGCGTACTCCCCGCTAACATTGTATGCGGCTGTTGGCATCTGGTATTCCGTCTTGACCCGGTAGATAATATCAAGGTAAGGAAGGGCTGGTTTTACCATTATTATATCTGCGCCTTCGGCCACATCAAGGGTTACTTCCCTGAGAGCTTCATCACTGTTTGCAGGGTCCATCTGATAGGTGGAGCGGTCTCCGAAAGAATACCCAGACTCGGCGGCTTCCCTGAAAGGCCCGTAGAAAGAAGAGTGGTATTTTGCGGCATAGGACATGATCGGAATATTCTCAAATCCGCTCAGGTCAAGCGCTTGCCTGATGGCTCCTACCATTCCATCCATCATTCCTGAAGGGGCTACCATGTCAGCGCCTGCTTTTGCATGACTTACTGCGATTTTTCCGAGAACCTCAAGAGTGGGATCATTCAGGATTTCTTTTGTTTCAAAATCAATGATTCCGCAGTGCCCATGGCTTGTGTACTCACACATACAGATGTCCGTAATCACCACAAGTTCATCTCCGAGCTCGGCTTTGATTCTCCTTACAGCCTCCTGGATGACATCAGTTTCCCCACATGAGGAACTACCTTCCGCGTCCTTGAACGCAGGCACTCCGAAGAGGATTACTGCAGGGATTCCGAGTTCTGCAATTTCTTTTGCCTCTTTTGCAACCTCTGAGAGAGGGAAGCTGTATACGCCGGGCATGGAAGAAATTTCAATAGCGGAGTCGATAGTCTCATTCACGAAAATAGGCTGAACCAGGTCATCTAAGGATAAGGTATTTTCACGCACAAGGTTCTTGATTTTTCCTTTTCTCAATCGTCTCAACCTGATATCTGGAAACATTTGATCACTTCTGTTACTGCGAATTTCATTTAGTTTCTTCGAATCTCACTGCTTTTTACGAATCTCACTTATTTCTGATTATTTTCTTATAACTTGCCTTTTTCAGAGATCCGGTTTAACTCATTTCCACAAACGGGTTTCATTTGTTCCACCCTTGCCTTTTCTTTTTCGAGGCAGAAAACTCTTGAAACTACTTCAAGGAATTCTTCATTTCCAAGTTCTGCAGCCTGGCGGAGAACTTTGGTAGGCTCGGCAAGGATTTTGTTTACAATGGAGTGGGTAAGGTCATCAAGCACCTCGGTCTCAATTTCCCCTATGGTATGATAGGCGCAAAGTCTGTTGACTGCTTTTTCCCTTTCCCGTATCCTGACATCGTATACCTGCTTGTAAAGATCAGAAATAATTTTGTCGGCTTTCTGGCGCTTATAATGGATATTTAAAAGCCTGATTTCTTCCTGAATTATAGCTTCAGCTTTTCTAGCTTCCTCTTTCCTCATTTTGAGCGTCCTTTCGCTGATTACCCTGAGGTTGTCAATATTGCACAGTTCGACGCTCTCAAGTTCAGCAACTGATTCCTCAATATCCCTGGGATTCGCTATATCGATTAAAAGGAATTTACGGGTTTTATCCCGGTCTTTTATAGCTTTTTCAACCATTTCCCGGGTTAAAATATAATGAGGAGCGCCTGTGCCACTGATTACGACATCTGCGTCTTTAAGGTAAGTCTGGACATCATCAAGCCTGACTGCATACCCTCCAAGTTCGTAAGCAATTTCTTCGGCTTTTTTAAAGGTACGGTTAGCAATGTATATTGCCTCGATATCCTTTTCAGCCAGGGCTTTTGCGACAAGAACTCCGATTTCTCCTGCCCCTATCACGAGCACGGATTTCCCTGTGAGCCCTTCCAGAATATCCTCTGCGAGATCCACAGCTGCAGAGCCTATGGAAACAGAACCTTTATTTATTCTGGTCTCATTACGGATACGTTTTCCGACCTGAATAGCCTTTTCAAAGGCAGTGTCAAGGATTTTCCCGGTCGTTCCCGTTTTTTTGGAATAAGCATAGAGTTCTTTTATCTGCCCTAGAATCTGGTCTTCCCCAACAATCATGGATTCAAGCCCACCTGCAAGCCTGAGCAGGTGTTCAAGGGATTCGTCATGCCCATAAAAATCAATAATATGGGTGGAAGCTCCCATTTCCTTTGCAAAAGAGAAAAGTAAACTGCTGCTCTTGGGGGAAACAACGTAAATTTCAACACGGTTGCAGGTTTTTAAGACAACACACTCATAAACAAACTCACGATTATACAGATTATGGAGCAGACCGTCCAGATCTCCATGCCAGGCAGACTCCATTTCTTCAACTTTTGCTTTTTTATGGGATATAACCATACTTGAGATTTCTGTCACAGAGAGCCTCCAGATAGAATGAATATAAGAATAGAATGATAATATAAGGAGTTGTAAATTAAGCTTTGTCCATAACTCCTACCTTTTTTCACCAAACGAATTTTAATTACAGAATATTTTGATTTAAAGTTTCCATTTACAAAGTTTCTTGATTCTGAGAGTATTTCGGCTTAGGGAATTTCTTCGAGAGTTTTTTGATTCAGAGAGCCTTTTCCGTAATCTTAAAGATTTCTGCCAGTCCCTTCACTTCCTTCCAGGCTTTACTTGCCGGAATTTTCCAGGCATTCTGAAATTATTGCGTGTGCCCTTTCGGCTGCTTTTTCATAAGACTCGGAAAACCCATTCCAGACCTCCTCGCTTTCAAGGATTTTCCAGAGAATTGTCTTTCTTTTCCTCTGTTCTGCCACATGCTGCTTCAGATAGCTTCTTGTCTCATCCTGAAGCCGTATCATGTCAGAATATTCAGGAGTTATCAAGGTTTCGATTTGCCTGCGAGTATATTTTGAGACTGCAGGACTGTGCCCTAGAGTAGAAATTCCGATAACGAGGTCTTCTCTTTTTATAACTGATGGAATTATAACACTACCTAAAGCGTCTACCTGATTAATCAAAATATTGCTTTCCCTTGCAATGGCAGTTATCTTCTGGTTAAGCTCAAAATTACTTGTTGCGGGTATGACAATGAAGGCTCCTGAAATGAGCTCCCTGAGTTCGGAATCCGAGGCCTCAAGCAGGTCAATCCGAACAAGCTTTACCTGCCCTGAAGCCTCAAGCTCCTGCAGCCGCTGAGAGAATTCAAGACTAACAATAAGGGTATCTGCACAGCTTGAGAAAAGTTCGGCTTTGCGTTCACCAACTGAGCCCCCTCCAAAGATAACGATCTTCCTGCCAGATAAATCAAGCATAAGCGGGAGAAAATTATTTGTTTTAGCCATAGCTAGGAACCTCATAATAAAAGATATTAGGACCGGATACACAAGCCTTTTGGAAAAAGGCTTGAACGAAAAGCTAGGAACATCACAGTGAAAGATATTAAGGCCAGACTCTTATAGCCTGACCCCGGTTTTTTTGAATTCACGTTCACTGAAAATGAGGGTATAATCCTTAATTCCGGCAGCTTTTGAGAGCCTGGCAGCTACCTCTTCACAGTCCTCTGGAGTATAAGAGTGAACCATGGTGAACAGATTATACGGCCAGTCAGGATAGCGCGGACGCTCATAGCAGTGAGTCACTTCTGGGAACTCGGCCATTATTGCCCCTACTTTTTCTACCCTTTCACTAGGCACGTTCCAGACACACATAGCATTGGCTGTGATTCCTATTGTCCTGTGTCCTATCGAAGCTGCAAAACGCCGAATTTTTCCGACATTCTGAAGGCGTTTAAGCCTGTCAACTACCTCCTGTTCACTGATTCCAAGTTCAGCAGCAAAACCCTTGAAAGGAGAGTGAGTTATAGGAATTCCGTCCTGCACAAGCTTGAGCAGTTTAATATCCATATTATCCATTTCTCTTCACCTGATGTCGAATTTCACCTGGATTTTAAACAGGCGCTTTGTAGGGAGATCCATCAAGGGACAACCTGTATTTTCCTGAATTTCCTCGATAATTTCTTCAAGCCTGATTTTATTGGGAGCTGAGAGTGTAAACCAGAGGTTATATTTTGCAGCACTTCGGAGGTAATTGTGGGAGACTTCAGGGTATTCATTTATAAAATTTGCAACTTCCTCAATGCGGGGCTCAGGCACCTTCATAGCTACGAGTGTACTTGCTCCACCCATTTTTTTGGTGCTGAGGATAGGGCCTATTCTCCTTATTGCCCCTTTCTCGTAGAGATCGCGCAGTCTTTCAATGACTTCGGTTTCAGGCAGTCCGAGAATTTTCCCTAACCTTGCAAAAGGCTCAACTTCGAGGGGGACTTCCTGCTGGACAAGGTTAAGGATTTTCTTGTCAATTTCATCAAGTTCGATTTCTGGACCTTCCCCATCATAAGGCTGCATTTCAAAGGAAAAATCGGCATCCTCTTCTTGGAACCGATTATCATAATTTTCAATTTCAATCATCCTCATCACTACCATTTTTTCGGGGCTTGTAGATACAGTAAGGCTCTTCTTCAAGATAATCGCCTGTGGCAGCATAAGCTCTTGCCCTGCAGCCAGCACAGACTTTTTTATATTCGCAGATTCCACATTTGCCCTTAAGTCCTTCGGGATTCCTGAGTTTTGCAAAAACTTCGGAGTTTTCCCAGATTTCCCTGAAGGGTTTTTCCCTTAGATTTCCAGCAAGTACAGGCAGATAGCCGCAAGGATAAACCTTTCCCACACTTGATACAAAACAGAAACCTGTGCCTCCGAGGCAGCCTTTTGTCATTGCCTCATAGCCATGAGTCTTAACCGAGATCTCAATGCCTTCTTTCTTTGCCTGCTGGCGCATTATCCTGAAGTAATGGGGGGCGCAGGTTGCTTTCAACTGGATATCCGATTTCTTCTGCGTTTCATAAAACCAGTGCAGAATGCGTTCGTAGTCTGCGGGGGAAACCTCATCGGATTCTTCTCCCCTGCCTGTGGGCACAAGGAAAAAGACATGATATGCAACTGCTCCAAGCTCTTTTGCAAGCTCAAGAGTCCTGGGGATTTCCTCAAGGTTGCGTTTTGAGACCGTAGTGTTGATCTGGAAGGGAAAATCGGCTTTCCTGAGGACTTCAATACCTGCAAGCGTTCTTTCAAAAGCGCCGGGCATGCCCCTGAAATTATCGTGAGTTTCTGCAGTCGCCCCGTCAATGCTGATGCTGAGCCGCTGGACGCCTGCATCTCTTAGCTTTCTGACAACTTCAGGCGTAAGAAGTGTGCCGTTTGTTGCAAGCACAACCCGAAGCCCTGCATCAGTGCCGTAGCGTGCAATTTCAAAAACATCAGGCCTGATTAGAGGTTCGCCTCCGCTCAGGATGAGAATGGGTTTTCCAAGCCCTGTTACTTCATCAATGAAGTGCTTTGCTTCTTCGGTTGTAAGCTCGCCTTCGGGAACCGAGGAGGTGGAAGCCCCTCTGCAGTGCACGCAATTCAGGTTGCAGCCCGCAGTGAGTTCCCATGCAATAAGCCTTGGTGGATTTGTCATGGCAATCATAAATTAACAGTTTATATTAATGCATTCAAATTATTAATGCATTCAAAGTTTTATGAGATTTACAAATTAACAATAATGAGGAAGTTAAAATCACCGCTTGAAGATCAAATAACAGCCAGATCAATTTTAACGATAATTGATCCAATTAAAATTTGAAAGATTTGGATTTGAAACCTCAGAGGTCATATTAATAAAGTAATATTAATATTCTGCCATTTCAGATGAAAGACTGTAAAAAAGAAAAAATTAATTATTGAATATATTTATCCCATCAAAGTCAATTGACAATTTATTTTCAAGTTAAGCCATTCAAGCTGAGATGGTAAGTATAAATTCAATGACTGGCAAATATAAATTCAATGACTGGTGAATATAAATTCAATGGTTATTAAATATAAATTCAATGATTAGTAAAATAGAAAAATGTCCTTTTGCCTGCTGATCAAACCGTAACTACCCCTATCATTATCGGATCTTCATAATCCCAGTATATATCTATAGTGGCTGTGCTCAAGCGATGCAAAGATATTGAAGTTTTTTCCTCTGCAACTCCGTTATCTAATACAATTTTGAATGTATATTCTTTTGATTCAAGAGAGTTTCTGAGGTTAAATGGCTTTTTTCTTGAGATAGATTCGTCCGGGTGGAGTTTGTATGATTCCCTGAATATAGATTTATTATGAGAATCTAGGATTTCTATAGATACGTCATGGGTTCCTACGTCATGGTTTTTTAATTCGAAAAAATGATCTAATGCTGGACCACTGAGAAGGAATATCAATGCATAGTAACCCACAATTGCAGCTATAGGTATAATCAGCAAGAGGAAAAGTGTTTTTCTAAGATGTTTCATTTGAAATCCATCCATTATATTTTACTGTAATATTGCACTTGAATATCTAAAAAATTTACCTTTGTATTTTAAAATTAACGTTGCCTATTATCCAACTGTATAAATAGGTTGAATTTTAAGGCATTTTATCTAATGAGCTGATCCCAAAACTCAAATTGTGTCTCCCAATTTTAAATTCCCAATAACTGATTGGGTTTCCGATTACAAAACACTGTTAGATTGTTAATTATGTTAAACACTTGTTTTGAGATGAACTCTAAGTTAATAATCTGAATTAGAAAAAGCTCTAAAATATAAAATAAAGAATGTAATAAGAATTCAGACAATTAGGTATTTTCTGTCTTTGATTGGGGTTCTGCTATCAACACCAAGTATTCCAGCAATCTCGATGCCTTCACTTCCTATTTCTGCAAGCTGGGCATAGATCTCAGCCCTTGTTATATATTTTTCAGTCCGTGTGCCATCAGCTTCTTCCATTTTGATGATTATTTCCTCTTTATTGTGCCCTCTTGTTAAGCACTCCTGGATTATTACACCATACTGTTCGGCAATCACTTTGAGGCAATCGAAGATTTGGTTTGTGGAGATTGCATCCTCTTCATCAAGGAGGACTTGTGAAAGGGTATAAGTGTGAACATGTGTCTTGAGGTAAGCCTGAATTTTTTCAGGAATGCTTAACAGGCTTTTTATATCAATAAAAGGCTCAAGCGCTTTATCTGCGGTGATTTCCTTGTCGTCTTCGTATACAAAATACCTATGTTCTCCGCCTTCTATCTTGAATTTCCGGTTTGATTTTTTGTTTTCAAGGACTATGCGCACGTTTTCCTGAGTGTCATATTCCAGGAAACTAATAAGGAACTCGGAGAGATCCTGCATTTTTATTTTATCTTCTTTTCGCAGGATGCCTGCCCGCGTCCATCCTGGCAGGCTTAGATTTCCAAGCAGTTTTTCTACTGTCAGAGTCTCTTCTGTAAATCCTAGCTTGTAATGATACTGCAAGCCTGAGACCCAGCCATCCATTTCTCCTGAAATTCCGCTTGAATTACTGGAAAGCTCGAGTCTCTTTTCAGCTCCATAAACTCCTGAGATTAAAAAACTGCTAAGAACTTCAAGTATCTCTTCTTCATAATTTTTATATTCATTAGGAGTTCTATTTTCTATTTTTGTCCACTCGGTCTCAAGAGCTCCTCTCTTTCTCCTAAGATTCTCACTGCAGGTTTGCATGACTGCATTAGCACAGGGTACAACATCTTCAATATCAATTTCGTTTACTAATTTTCTAAGTAATACTTCAAGTCTCTCTTCGAAATAGTTCATTCCTTCTATTCTTTTCTTTAATTCCTGGAATGTTTCTTTGTGCCTACACTTTATCTCTATTATGGAATTTTCCAGAGGGATCACTCTAGAAGTTATATCTAAAAAAGTCTTCAGATCCTCAATGAAATCCAACTGTACAGGCAGTTCCGTAGAGTCCTGGTAAACATATTTCATAAAGGCACCCTGGATAACTAAACAACACTTCAAATATTCTCTATGACTTATAGCTATATAACATTTTATCCAGAAGTTTCTTTCAATATTCAAGAATTATTTAATAAGTAGTATCTGATCTTATACGAACTCGTGTCTATAGACTACACGAACAAATGTCTCAGGCCTTTCAATATTTCTTTAAAATGGCCTAGAAGACTAGGCCATTTTATAATTTAAAGAAGAATTTCCCGGACAGGACTCAGAATCTCATTTATATACTTTGCGGCTGAATTTTTCAGGTCCAGGGGATGAACACTTTCTGCTATAAAGGCACTTTCTATTTCTTCGTAATTGTTATAAGATAAATTCCCGCCGAACTTTTCAGGTCTCTCTATGATAACAGTTTCGTATCTAGGGAATATATGGTAACGGAAAAGGGCCAGAATCGGGTTTTCTTCAGTATCTCCTATCTTGCAGTAGGCTTTCTTAAACTTTCTATAAATTTCTTCTTCCGTATCATCCACTGATATAAAGTTATCCTTTGAGGAAGCCATCTTGGTTCCGTCCAATCCGAGGAGGATTGGAGTATGAATGCAGATAGGTGTTTCGAATCCAAGACTCTTTAAGTTTTCACGAGCAAGCATATGGATTTTCCTCTGGTCAATGCCTCCAACTGCGATATCGACTCCTAACATAACAATATCAATAGCTTGCATCAGTGGATAAACCATTTGGGAAACGGTTGGGTCATCCATAGCACGCCCGACTTCATCCATACTTCTGCGTGCCCTGTTAAGTGTTACTGCCCTTGAAAGTTTGAGAACATTTAGCATGTACTCTGCTCCAAGCTGATATTCAGACCCGTAAACGAAATTGGTTTTTTCTTCATCAAGCCCAAGGGCAATAAAGCAGCACCTGTTATAATCCGCAATTTTTCGGACTTCTTCAAGCGTGCCCTTCTTATTGAGATAAGCATGTACATCCGCTAGCAGGACAGTAATTTCAAATCCGGCTTTTTGCAAATCAATCAGTTTATTAACTGTAAGAACATGCCCCATATGGATTTTTCCACTTGGTTCATATCCTACATAGGCGCGAGGGGCTTCTTTTTTATTAAGGAGTTCTTCAAGTTCGCCTTCAGTTACAATTTCTTGAACATTTCTTTTTATAAGTTCGAGTCTGTCCATTGCTTCTACATTCCTTTTGTTTTCATATCCTCAAAATCCGAATCCCTATTAATAAGTTTCTCTAAAAACACAATGCCTTCTTCGGATTTAAAATTGGGGACTTCCCAATTCTGAACGACCTTTCTGCGCACAGATTTCATCTCTTTACCAAGTATGGGATTAAAACCAGAGATTTTGTACTCCTCTTTAGAAATAATAATTCCTTTCCTTTGCCAGGCAGGAAGCGTTGCAAGATTTATTCCCCTTCCAAAAAGCATTTCATGGATCTCCCATTCTTTTCTTCCTTTAAGGTATTTCGAAGCCTCGGTCTTATCCATACCCTCCCCCCTCAAGGTATAATATCCCCAACCTGCCACGAAATTGCGCCAGGCTTCAAGTTGCCTCCTGTGAAAATACGCAGGAATTTCTTCTTTTTGAAAGACTATTATTCTGGAGTCAAAAGCTACAGGCTCTTCAAGCTGCAGGTTTATAGTAAGTGCGCTCCCCAGAAAGCTTGCCACGATAGAGTCGATTTTTTCTACTCTGCCCTCAAAGGGAAGTTCAGTAAAAAGAAAACTTATTTCATCCGAAAAAGTATAGGCAAAGAGGGGGCCTAAACCACTTTTCTTAATAAAAAGCTCAGCAACATCCGCCATCGCCCTGGCGAAGGTTTGGTCATAGGGTTTTCTAAAGCCTAGGTCCGAAAGCGTATTTTTAAAATTCCTGCCGTCCGCGCGCACAACCACTGGAGGGATACAGCGCATCTCAGCGTAAATTTCCCGCTTTTTCATATACCTTTTGAAATTTATTTAATCTTCTTTTCGCTTCTTATATCTCTGGATAACATCTCTTACTATAATAATGTCCGCTGCCGTTATAACCCATCGGTAGGGAATAATTACGCCTCTGCTAGTCAGATCAAAAAGTTCTCTATTGATATCCGAAATAGCAAGCCCAGTAACTTTTTGCTCTTCTATATCAATTACGAAGTCCTGCAACTTCCCTACATAAACACCTGTGTTTGTGTACACATTTAAACCAAAAAGTGATGTAAGTTCTGCGCGCATTATATCCCTGCTTTCTAAATTAATTTAAATCTTTCTCCTAACCTTATAGGAAAAACATACTTATATATCTTACAGTTTTTCAGACTTTATAGACTACAGTTTTTCTTTTCATTTTGAAGCATAGCCTAATTTTTTCAGTCAATATTTATAATATGTAGTCTTATTATAATCTAGCGAGAAACAAAAAGCTTTAGCTTTATTAAATTCGTTATCCAGCGTTTGAATGAAGAAGAGTAGCTTTAGTCCTATGAAACCGCTTTTTTCTAGCTCACCGGTAAATCTTAATTTATATATTAGGGAGTTTTAGACTTTATACAAGTTTCTTTTTACTATAGTTTACTTATCTTTTGTTTGCTCATCTTTTGTTTGCTCATCTTTTAACTTCAGTTTTTTCGTTATTCAAGTCTGTCCTTTTATTGTCCTTTTATACCTCTAGCTGGGAAATCACCTTTCGGATAGTTTCTGAGGATTTCCTCAGGATCTCATATTGGCTTTCATCGAGTTTGAGTTCAAGAATTTCTTCAACTCCAGTTGCCCCAAGCTTCACAGGCACACCAAAATAAATGCCTTCCTGACCGTATTGTCCCTCCAGATAAGCCGATGCAGGCAGTATTCTCTTTGAGTCTTTAATCACAGCTTCTGCCATTGAGACGATAGCTGCCGAAGGGGCATAAAAGGCGCTACCCTGTTTAAGGAGGTCTACAATCTCAGCTCCACCATTCACTGTCCTCTCTACTAGTCTGGTAATCCTATCATCCGGAAGCAGGTCCGTTAATGGAATTCCTGATACGGTTGTATACTGGGGGAGAGGTACCATGAGATCTCCGTGTCCACCTATAACCATCGCCTGCACGTCTTTTCTCGAGCATTTCAGTTCTTCTGCAATAAAGCTTGCAAAACGTCCCGAATCCAGAACTCCGCTCATCCCAAAGACTTTTTTTGTCTCAAAGCCTGTCGCTCTCATAGTTACATAGGTGATAATGTCGAGTGGATTTGTGACACTAATTACTATGGATTCTGGGGCATATTTTGCAATATTTCTGGAAACCTCTGTTATTATTTTGGAATTTGTTTTGATCAAATCTTCCCGACTCATACCGGGTTTTCTTGCAATTCCAGCTGTAATAATTACAAGCTCAGAGTCTGCGATATCTGCATAATCATTAGTCCCAATTATATGCGTGTCATAACCCTTTATTGCGCCGGCTTGCATAAGATCGAGGGCCTTGCCTTGGGGTAGTCCTTCTACAATATCTGTCATGACGATTTCGCCAAGTTCAAGTTCAGCTAGCCGCTGGACTGTAGTCGCCCCTACATTTCCTGCACCAATCACGGAAATTTTAGTCATTAACTGTACACCTGCATTAAACAATTTATTTTAGGATAACTTTTAAACTTTCAACTTTAATAATTTGTGCTGTAATGTGCTCTTTATCATAGACAAGCTATTATCTTTATATTTGTCTGTCCTCGTATATCTTTATAATATTTCTTTCCATTGAGTTTTTATATTTATTGTTTTTCTTAAGAAGACTTTCACATTTCATGCAACATTTTTATTAAACATTACCTCTAAATAGTCCCGAGGAAACATGTTGAATAATACATACATTCATATCCCAGGCATAGGGAAAGGCCTTGAAAAGAAAATCTGGGCTCAAGGAATACAAACATGGGAAGAATTTCTCGAGATGGAAGACAGGGTCGCTATACCTTCATCACGAAAAGCCAGAATTTGTGATGAGGTAAGAATATCTTCTAAACACTTGGCAGCGAAAGATCACTGTTTTTTTTCGCAATGCCTTCCTTCTGCAGAACATTGGAGAGCATATTCCTCATTTTCCGATTCTGCTGCATTTGTAGATATCGAAACAACGGGACTTTCTAAGTCCCGGGACGAAATAACTGTTGTGGGTATTTACGACGGAAAAGAATCAAAGACTTATGTAAAAGATATTAACCTTGATGACGTCGTAAAAGAACTTTCAAAATACAGGTTACTCGTATCCTTCAACGGTGCTCGATTTGATTTACCTTTCATAAAATCCGAATTTCCTGAAATTGAGTTCAATCAGCTCCACATTGACCTCATGTATCCTTTAAGGCGAATTGGATACAGTGGAGGTCTAAAAAACATCGAGAAGTTACTTGGAATCTCCCGAGGTGATGATACCAAAGGTTTGACTGGGTTTGACGCTGTAAGACTTTGGAAACAATATGAAAGAGGAAACCAGGAATCTCTGGAAAAACTTATAAAGTATAACAGAGAGGATATAGTTAATTTGAAGACTATTGTAGAGCTTACCTACCCTAAAATGGTTGAAAAGACTCTCAAGGCCTAAGTGGTAAAAACTCCAGATTCGGATTTGCAAAAAGCAAACATCAGGCAGCAAATAATGCTTTTCGTCAGTTCATTTATATACTTATACTACAACTTTTAATAGTTAACCATGTTAATATTTTGGTAGACATGTATGGCATTTCTTGGTTGCAATTCGATTAATAATATACTCTTGCTTACAATTTAAATAATAAAATATCTTGTTTGTAATTTAAATAATTCTTGCTTGTAATTTAAACAATATTTGTGTGCTCTGATAGGAAAGGGGTATTAATGGAAGTAACGCTGAAGTTCGGGGATAAAGTCACCATAGCAGATGTGAGGAAACTCCATGATATGGAAGATGTAATGTTTGATAAGGAATGGTTCGAAGAAACAGAGGTAAGAGATCAAGATGTATACTACATGTTCCGCGACCTTGTGAAAAATGACTCTGACCTTGAAACAATTAAAGCTCATCACTTAAGGTATGACATTACTATAATTCCTTCAGGAATGCTTGGATCTGAATACATTAAAACTGTGGGTCATTACCATCCTCGTGTTCCAGGAACAGATACTTCCTATCCTGAGATTTATCAGGTACTTGAAGGTTCGGCTACCTATCTCCTGCAAAAGGTAAAAAATGGAGAGGAGGATCTTGTTCTGGATGTTGTAGTCATTACAGCAAAAAAAGGAGATTTAGTGCTTGTTCCTCCTGGGTATGGGCATGTAACCATAAACGCTTCCAATAAATCTCTTGAAATGGCGAATTGGGTTTGTCGTGATTTTAACTCGGTCTATGAACCTATAAAAAGACTTTCAGGTGCCTCTTACTTTCTTCTTAAAGACGGTTTTGTCAAAAACCCCCTTTACAGGAATATCCCGCCTATCCGTCATCTTAAACCTCTAGCATACGGTGAGCTGGGGCTAAATTCTGGAGAAGACATGTATGAGCTTATACATAAGCCTGAAAAACTCAGATTTTTGACAGCTCCACAGGATTTTGCAGGGTTCTTAACAGGAGTGCTAGAAGAAACAAGTTATTCCCCAGCTTAAAAGAGCCTTATTAAACAAACTATACTTTTATTTTCTCTATCCTTGCAGCTATCTCAGAATGCCCTTAGTTTTAACTATCTTTTTATCTTTCCTGTACTAAGGTAGAACCACCAAGCTTGAACCTAATCTTTGGAGCGAGCGAGAGCTCAAAGATTAGGTAATAAAACAAAAATAAGCAATGAAGACAAAGAATAGCAATCGAAGTCTCGAAACTTGTTGCGGTAAACAATACATAACTTATAATAGGTATAAATTCCTTCAATTACTGGAGGTTTGAAATGCAGAAAAATGGTTACCGTATCCAATTTACATCATCCAGAATAAAGGATTTAATGTACAGGACTACATTTGATCCTAAGAAAATGGATGGAGATGTCATACTTAATCTCTCACTTATTGATAAAAAAGATCTGGATGACGTGCTTGGAATCTTCAAAATGGTAATTTCAAGTGGGCTTTCGGTAACTCCTTATGTTAAGATAGTTTCCGAAGGAGAATCTATAGGGAATCTGACTATTGAAAAAGGAAGAGTAGGCATAGGAACAGTTTGCAGCATTACGATTGACGGCGTATTGCTTAAGGCAGGAATTCCTATAAACCCCAAGCTTGGAGGAGTTGTTCAGATCCGAAATGGAATTCCGGTACGTTTTACTGATGTGCTGACTTATGTAAGTACAACAGTAGATCCGCTTGAAATTCTGATGTCACAGGGTATTACTTCTGTATCGGAGATGCTCAGAACAGGCTCTGGTAAGATTCTTGCAAATCTAAGGGAGGCTCCTATGGTTGCAAGAGACCAAATTGAAAGCTGCCTTTCTGACCTTCTGGATGCAGGCTTCAGTGGAATCCTTGAAGTCGGAGAACCAAATACCCGAGTTCTGGATGTTCCTATCGAGAGAGATCATCTCGGAATAGTTGTTATAGGAGGAACAAACCCTATGGCTGTTGTGCAGGAATACGGGATTGCTATAGATACCAGTGCAATGTCAAGATTAATTTCGTTTAAAGAAATGAGCAGGATTGAAGATCTGGTTTAAGGCTCAATGTAAATCTCATTTCTAATAGTACATTTCATTCTCAAAGTCTATTTGTTATATTCAATTCTTTATTTACTATTCAATTCAGTTTTTCAGAGCTACTTCCGAAGGCTTGCTTCTTTACTTTGAACATACCTTTCTTCGCATTTGTTCTCCTATAAACAAATCCAGTTTTCTTGCAAACTCTTCTTTTTTGCCATCAGGAATTGTTGCTCCTGCTGCAATATCATGTCCGCCGCCTGCCCCTCCCACTTCAGCCGAGACCATCGACATGGCTTCCGAAAGGTTAACTCCCCTGCGGATCAGATCTTGCGTTCCCCTGGCTGAGACTTTGATTCCTCCTTCAGCTTTCGCAAAAGCAATGATTGGAAGATTTCTGTTTTCAACTAATGTAGAACTCATGCCTGCAATAATTCCCACAATAGTTTCTTTTATTTCCGAGCCTGCATCGAAGTACTGGATGTTTTCAAGCTGGACAACCCCATTTTCTTTAACGTAGGTGAGTCCGTTAACAAGGTTCTGTCTATGCTCGGCAAGCAATTTGCGGGCATCTTCATAGGCTTCTTCTCTATTTCCCATGCAGACCGCAAGTCCGATCTCAGCATGACCGTAGCGTGCAGTGGCGTTAAGAAGAGTAGAAAACTCTGAGGCATCTCTCATTTCCGTGCCTTCTTTTTCTCTCAGAAGGACGTAGACTTCACCTATCAGGCGCTCGATCTTGTATGAAGGCATACCTGATTTTAGGCAGTACTGGAAAAGCCCTGAGACAACTTTCTGTTTTTCCGGGATTTCAAGGTCAATCCAGCGTCTCAAGCGTTCATCCTGGCTGAAGCTAATGTTAAGGGAGTGAAGAAATTCAATGCAAGCTTCTTCGTCTCCTGTAAGCCCGGGAAGGTAGGGGTCTGAAGAATATTGAATCAATTTATGAATTGGGCGGGTTTGCTTTCCAAAAAGAGTCAGGTCCTTTTTGAACTCAAGATTGCCTCCTTTGGCTCCTTCTTTCAAAATTTCCCTGTTGATTCCGACAAGCTGCCCCATTTTCAGGTGCTGCATGTCCCCAATTGCTCCTACTATTGCCAGAGAAGAAAGATCCTGATTTTTTCCAAGAGCTGTAGCCAGCAGGTAAGTACTTCCCGAGCCGCTTAATTCATAGGAACCATTTGCTCCAAAAAGGTGGGGGTTCAGATGGAATTGATGGTTTCCCTGAGGCTGATGATGATCTGAGATCACTGCATTTATCCCGCGAGATTTTATCTGTTCACACATCCCGCTGCCCAGATCCGTAAATATGACAATGTTATGGTTTTGATCTGCGATGGTTTCAAGAACCTTTTCATCAAGCTGCTTGACAAAACGTGTCGTATATTCGAAATTGTCCCTTTCAAGGGCAGTGCAGATAATTCCTGCAGAAGTCAGCCCGTCAGCATCAATATGGGATACGACGTGGACTGATTTATGTTTCTTAATCTCTTCGGCACATCTTACTGCTTCTTTATGAAGGGCTTTTATTGTCTCAGACATTATTCTCTCCACGGTTTTCTGCTTGCCTCAATTTAATCATTTTCTCTAATTTTACTTTCTTTCCCATTCCTTCGGGTCAACCCTATAATCTTTTCCTTCTCTTTTTATTTCAGGAAAACTTCGGATTTCCTCTAATGTAAGTTTGAGATTTTGAGCAAGATATTCTTTTTCTAGCTCATCCCAGGGAATCATATATGCTTCCCTGCTATACCCGGCTCCCATGCGAAGTTCCACTGCAAGAAATCCGCGTCTTCCTGATTTATTCAGATAGTCTGAAATTCTTTCTATCTGGTGAACTCCATTTTTGTCAACAGTAAAATGCTGAGAGAAATAAAGTGCATTTGCCCCTTTATCTACAGAAATGCTTTTGCATTCAATTCCAAGGTATAAATCCGGATTAAGAGAATCTACAAGTACATCAAGAAATTGTGGAGTGAATCTATGTTGTTTAAGTCTATATGAAATAGCTCTTATCCCTTTCTCTTCAATGTATGTATTAAATGAATTTACAAGCATGCGTTCAAAATCGGTCATGAAATCCTGTTAAATGTTATCGCTATTTTACTTAAGCCTTTTACTGTGAACGCAGTTCTTTTTTCTTTGAATAGGCAGAAGTAGGTTTTTTAGCCAGCCGGTGATAGTTAGATATTTCCAGATTCTGGTCAAAGAGTACGAAATATTCTCTAGGATTCTTACTCGAAAGTTAAAAAAAGTTTGAACAAGCAATTAATTTAAACGAGTAATTAATTTGAACAAGTGATCAATTTGAATATTGCAATTATTTGAGTAATGTGGTCAATTTTAGGATACACTTTGAGGGATACACTTCATAAAAATGCCGACCAGGATCTGATCGGCTTATATGTTTCTTTAATTTGATATTATGAAATTTACAAAGTCTGGACTGAGCCTTGTTTCTCTTACAAGCTTTTCAACAGTGTCTTCGTCGGAAAGTCCTTCTTCCTTTAGTTCCTGTATACGGTCAAAAACACGCTGAGACACTTCAGAGTACTCATTAATATCTTTTCTGTGACCCCATACATCGCCCTCAAGTAAAGCAATGTTCTGCATCGAGAGATACATCTGTGCAGAGCTGGAAATTGTTTTCTTGTATGAACTTGGGATGTGGATCGCTTTCACCTCTGGACACTTCATGATGAGTTTAAAAATGTCCTTGTTAGATGGTCTGAACGCAAGATGGACAATTTCTTCGTCAAGCTTTAAAGTGTCTATTTCTTCTTTTGAACTTACAACTCTAATTCTCATTTTTTATCACCGTTCTTTTCCAGGTACCTTAGGTGTTTTAGAGTCCTTTAGGATTCTTTAGGGACATCTTAGGGTTTCATGTCTTAGGGTTTTTTAGAATTTCTTAGGGTTATTTAGAGTTCCTCAGATTCTCTTCAACGTTTGTTTAAGTTTCAAGGTATTAAGAGTTCTTTGAGGATTTTTAGGGCTTTCAGAACTCTTCAACCTTTTTACGAGTTTTTGAGGTCCCCTTTAAATTTCTTAATTTTTCTATTATTACGTTTCTTTAATTATTTTTGAATCTTTTGGATTCGTCAACTCTAAAATTCAACCCTTCTTTAGAGTCTTTCTTGAAATCTAGAGCTTAAAGAACGTTTTTCAAAACATAGCGTTTTTTAATTGAGGTTTTTCGTTATGTTAAGGGTATATAGTATTTAGTTTTTTACGAGCGTTTTTAATCTTCTCTTTAACTTATCTAGATTACTTTTGTAGAGACCTGCAAATCGCTGGCTTCTATCTCTTCACTTTCTTTTTTAAGTATACCTATCAAATTCAAAAAACTTTCTCTCTTTAAAGCTTATGTTTTTGAAAATTTTGAAAATTAATGTTAGTGGAATAAAGAAAACATTTTTACTTTTTTTCTGGTTGTATGATGTTTTATATATTTGAAAAAAAGTAACTTTATAGATCATACTTAAACTCTTAAATAATTTTTTCAATTTTCTTTTGAATTTATGAGCTATTTAAATAGGAACTTTCAGCCAGAGTGCCTTATTATAAAATTATTCTTCATCTGAGGGCGCCTGATTGCTAAATCTAAAACTTTATTTTTCTTAGATTTTGTCTTTCTTCTCTGATTAAACTAGAAGACCCTAAATTAAAAATGACAATCTGGCTGATAGCTACAGGGCTCAATTTTTCAAAACTTTTGACATATATAAATTATCAAGGGCATACCCAAATTTCCGATAGTATTCTCTGGCTCCTATCCCGCTAATTATTGAAAGTTTTTGGTAGCCGTTCTCACGTGCAATTTTCTCTGCATACTCCAGAAGTTCCTTTCCATATCCCCTATGCTGCCATTCTTTTTGCTTTGCTCCTTTTCCTATAGGTACCATGGAGCCATAAACATGCAATTCTCTTATCAGGGCGGCATCCTGCAGTTCTGGACGGTAAGGGGCAGCAGGGAAGCGCAGGCGGGTAAACCCAATCAGGACATCTGCAGCAAGGTCTTCAAAAGCGATGAAATGTTCTGTGCCTCCGCAGGCTTCGTAAGTTTCGACAGTCAGCTCAATATCCTTCTCATTTATTTTTCTCCCTTTGAGGCCAGTATGTCCCACTTCTCTGCAACGGATACAGTGGCATTTTCCTCCTTTTTCTTTTAGCTTTTCTTCTGCGAGCTGTCTGAGGTTGCTCTTTCGGACGCCTGCAAAGATCTGGTGGGCTGGAATATCGCGCTGGATACGCTGGAGCCTTACCCATTTAGGCAGAACCTCTTTTATGTTTGCAATAAGCTCGGCAGCTTCTTCGTCAGAAAGAGCCTTGTAATCTCCTGCTTCCCAGAGTCTATATAGGGGAGTTCCTTCAGTTACTAGGGTTGGATAAATCTTGAGGTAGTCAGGCCTGAAACGAGAATCTTCAAAGAGCTTTTTGAAACCTCTGAGGTCCAGCTTTGAATCCGAGCCAGGCAGGTGAGGCATCATATGGAACCCAACCTTAAATGCACTGTCTCTTAATACCTGATTAGCCCTGATAATTTCTGCAACACCGTGACCCCTCTGCATGCGGGTGAGCACAAAGTCATAAACACTCTGAACCCCGAGTTCTACCTTAGTTCCTCCCAGTCTGAGGAATTCATCAATATGGTTTTCTGTTGCCCAATCTGGACGTGTTTCAAATGTAATTCCTACATTGCGAATCTCGGCTTTTTCATTGGCTCTTTGTACCTCTTCAAGGGGGATATAAGGTAAAGCTTTCCCGATTTTCCAGGCGCTCTCCCTCCACTCCTTACCCGTGAAGTCATTCATTGCCTCAAGGCAGCGTTTGATAAACCATTCCTGGTAATCAAGACTGCGTGCAGAAAACGTGCCCCCCATAACTATTAGTTCCACTTTCTCTACATCATGGCCGATCTCTTTAAGCTGAGAGAGCCTGGATGTAACCTGGGAGTAAGGGTCAAACTCATGCTGAATTGCTCGCATGGCCGCAGGTTCTCTTCCCATGTAACTCTGGGGTGACTTAAAAGTGGAATTAGGACCTCCAGGACAGGGTAGACATACCCCATGTGGGCATGGAGCAGGGGAGGTCATTACAGCAATTACCGCAACTCCGGAAATCGTTCTTACAGGTTTTCGTCTCAAAAAACCTTTAATTATAGCCTGTTCTTCAGGTGACCCCTGGATTATGATGTCTCCGTTCCTGGGGAGGCTGGCCAGATGATAATGCTTACTGATACTTTTTTTTACTTTATTTAGCTGGCTTTCGTTTTTGATTTCGCCTGTAAGTACCTTCTCAAGGATTTCTCTGCAGGCCTTATTATAATCATCTTCTTTCATTCAAGTTCCGTCTTTCCGGTTTTTGAGTTTCCGGCGTTTTCTTCTTATTGTAATTACAAAAAAATTAATCTTAAAGAATTTAAAAAAGATTTTATGGCTTTTGAGAAAGCCACTTGGTTTAATCTAATCTGTAATATAACGAATGCAGGAATGAGGCAGCTTAATATCTGCTACCCCAGACCTGCTTATTTTATACTTATAATTTTGTCAGTTTTTTAGCAGATATCAATCCCCAAACGCAGCGGCGTTTGATCACGCTTTTTTCTCCACAGATCAGTTTTTTAGCAGATGTCAAGCCCTATAATAAAAGTTCCGAGTCCTACTGCTGGTTTAAGGCCCATTACAGACCTGATATATTCATCCGAGGGTGTGGAGGGAGATGCAAGCACAACATTGGTCACATCTTCTACACATTCCACCTCTTGGCATTTCTGAGGTGGGAGAACTACAGTTATAGGTTCTTTCTTTGCGTCTTTTGGCTTAGGCACGCTGCTCTTGTAGATTACAAAGTTTCCCATAACTAGCATATCATTACATTTTTTGCACTCTTCAAGTTTCTCGGGGTCATAAACATCTTCACCAACCTTTTCCCCATACTGCATAAGTACTACATTGGGTCCTTCAGGCCAGACATAATCCATATTAGTTGTAAAAGCTATGATTATCTGGCGCTTGAAGACTTCCTTAATCCCCTGATTGTCTCCTACGCCAAGCCCCATAAGAACCGTTCCTTCGGCTTTTTTTTCAAGCTCAATAATTTTCTCTTTGTCTTCTTCACTCAGAATATAAGTGTCTTCAACGCCTTTGATGGCTTTAATTCTGCATACGACATCCTGAATTACATTTTTACATTCCAAAGCGAATTCCCCGTGGTGTTTCTAGATCTATATTATATTATTAAGTTATATATATGATCTTATTTAATTTATTTTTATTCTTATTTTTATTTTTATATTATGTCAGACGTCTTCACCTTTTCTAACCTACTAGTCTCGCATTACGTAATTATTATATTTTTATTGCGGTTTCCTATAGGTCATTTTCCTGCACATAACTAAGGTGGTTATTTTAGGTTATATAAAAATAGTAAATGTTCTTATCGTAGATATATATAGACATTTACTAGGAGTTTAACTAGGAGTTTAAAATATGTTACTACGGTTTAAAACTACATTTTACTTTTTAAAGTCACACTTTACTTTTATTTATAAGTCCATTAATCCCTATTATAATTATTTGGGAATTCGTGGTCTTCAGATATATTGAAAAGGGCTTTGTAGAAATCCTCTGAAATAATGAATTTTCATAAATTTAAGCTGAGCAGCAAGATCTGAATATACTTATCTTTTTTCAGCCTCTTTCATCTGATGTAGATAGATTTTCTACAGAGCCTTGAAAAGCCAAGTTTATTAACTTACTTTGGAGCCGTAGTATTAGTTATGAGTAAGTATTTGACAGAAAGAATAGCTTTAAGGATAGATTTGCTTAGATAATTTGTATCTTCGTTGTTGGGGTTTGATAAGTAAACTATTTCTCAGTGGCTAGTTACCATAGTAAAAATTCATTGAGTTAGTCCTTTTTTGACACCCAAAGTTTATTATATTCAAAGTTTTAATGATATATGTAGAATTATTTTACAGGGTGATCTTTTTCAAAAAGTATTGTCTAAAATTACTTCGTTTAAAGCTTATAAATATACTACCATTTTTCTATTGTTTATTATAACTATTTCGATTTAGTTTTTTATATTAACTTCGTACAAATGTCCTATCTGGAATCTTTCGACATTTATCGTTATTTGTATCGTTGTTTTGCGCTTTTCCTCTTTGATATCTCTAAAATTGACCACAAAAGATTTAATAAGGCAATTGTTTTATAGAACACTTGTAATCCAATTTAGAGGGATACAGAGGGAATGAAATCCTCTTCGGCAATAGACGAAATCTTAAAGTCTGATTTGGTGAAGAATGGTGAAACCCTTAAAGTGTTGATCCCGACACTTCTTCTTACATACGACATATCTTAACAAACATGGAGGAACAATAATATGAAGAGATTCGCAGCAGTGACACTGGCTGCTCTCATGCTTCTAACTGTATTTGCATCCGCCGCAAGTGCAGCAGACGCAGTTGAGATTCGCGGTCCTGTGTTCAACGGCTCTAATATCCAGAGCATTGTGGGCGACGGTATTACTATCGGCGCTGATCAATTTGCAGCATTCTACTATGATATTAATGACAACGTCACAACTGAAACTCTTTCCATTAATAATGTTGCAGGAAACAACGGCAATGTAATTGGAGAGGGTGGGCTTGTCTATACCACTACTGTTCAGAAGGTAGCATATGAATATGACAAACCAGCTGCTGGATGGGATAACTACAGCGTGATCGGTTTCTTCGCAGAAAAATATATTCCGCTGAAACCTGCCAAGGCTGACAAGCTTGCAAAGCTCATCCTTGACAGCAATGACAAGTACACAGTCAGGACCGGAGAGAAACTCGATCTCGGCGATGGCTACGCTATTGAAGCCAAGCAGGTCGATGTTGATGGTAAGAAGGTCTGGCTCGAATTCAGCAAGGATGGAGAATTCGTTGACGATGAAATTATCGAAGTTGGATCCGGTGACGCCAAATCCAATACCTGGAACGTCGAGCTTGATGGTATCCAGGGTGAAGACGATGTTGTTGTCCTGAAACTCCACGTCAACCAGGTCTTCCAGGGCGCAGTCGACAGCATTGCTCAGATTGAGGGTCTCTGGCTCATTGACTACGCAAACGCTATTAAGATCGCATCCGACGATGAATTCGGCGAACTCAACAAGGTCTCAATCAACGGCCCAACTCTCACCATCAGGAATGATGATACCTTTACCCTTACCAGGGATTCCACAAACGAGATCGCTGAAGGTATGTCTTTCAAGGTTGCTGACACTGGCTCCGATGTGCTCAGGTTCTATCTCGCTAAGGAAATCACAGAGCCTGGTACCCATGAGATTAGAGGTCAGGTAGTCTCCGGCACTGGCGACTTCACCTGGGATGCAACCAACTTTGCAGGCTTCTACTACGATATTGATGACGATATTTCCACAGAATCCCTTAGTGTCTCTGGCATTGAAGGAAACGTGATTCCAGTTGGTGGTCTCGTCTACACCACCCAGACAAAGCAGGTCTCATACAAATATGACAAACCAGCTGCTGGATGGGACAAGTACCCTGTAATAGGCTTCTTTGCAGAACAGTACATACCACTTAAACCTGCCAAAGCTGACAAGCTTGCAAAGCTCCTCCTTGACAGCAGTGACAAATACACAGTCAGGACTGGAGAGAAACTCGATCTCGGCGATGGTTATGCTATTGAAGCCAAGCAGGTCGATGTTGATGGTAAGAAGGTCTGGCTCGAATTCAGCAAGGACGGAGAACTCATTGATGATGAAATTATCGAAGTTGGAACCAGTGACGCCAAATCCAACACCTGGAACGTCGAACTTGATGACATCCAGGGCGAAGACGACGTTGTTGTCCTGAAACTCCACGTCAACCAGGTCTTCCAGGGTGCAGTCGATAGCATTGCCCAGATTGAGGGTCTCTGGCTCATTGACTACGCAAATGCCATTAAGATCGCATCCGACGATGAATTTGGTGAGCTCAACAAGGTTTCAATCAACGGTGACACCCTGAGAATCAGCAATGATGATACCTTTACCCTTACCAGGGATTCCACAGAGAAGATCGGCGAAGGAATGTCCTTCAAGATTGCTGACACCCCATCAACTGAACTCAGGTACTACCCATTCGTTGAGAAGACAGTAGGCGAAGTCACTGATGAGGAGCCAAAAACCCCTGTTGAGGAACCAATAGAAACCCCAATTGAGGATGAAAACAAGACCGACGGCGACAACGTGAGCGGCGAGACTCCGGTAGAGGATACCCCTGTTGAGGAACCAACCACCCCAGCTGAGAAAACTGACAAAACTCCTGGCTTCGGAGTTGTTCTTGGACTGGTCGGACTCCTTGCAGTTGTCTACCTCGTCAGGAGAAATAACTAAATTTTCTGATTGAAGGGTTTTTCTAACCCTTCTTTCTTTCAATTCTTTTTTAGTTTCTTTTTGCAGATAATTTTTTATTTGCGGACTTTTTAATTCAAACAATCTTTCAACTTTGAAATCCTGGTTTCTTTAGCTTGATAGTTATCCCAGAATAATACAGATTTTTAGGTGAAGCTTATGAAAAAAATGGTAGCTTTAATATCTGCACTTGTGGTTTTAATGATCACGTTTTCAGGCTGCGTTGGTGACAATAATTCCGCAGCTAATAGAACAGAACTCCCGAGAGCAACTATAAGTCCTGATCAAAGTTTGGCTGATGTTAGTGAGCTTGCAAACCTTCCTGCAGATTTCGAATACGTTGGATCCATTCCTCTTAATGAAGAATATATTAAAGATTACTACAAAGCAGAAAATGTCTCCGGAATTGTGGAAGGATCCGAAGGGCTGTATAAATATAATGAGTCTGATTTCTGTCTGGATGTAATCAAGCTTAAGGATCCTGAGGCTGCAAATAACTTTATCACTACTTACAAATCTACCTTCCCACCATTACAGAACGAGAACGATTCCCGCTTTGTGGAAGAATCCTTTAACGGGCATTCTGCTGTAAGAATTAAAAAATATGTCACAGATGAAGGAAAGCCTGTCCCAAGGTACATTTATATCTGGAGCAATGAGAACTATGTGTTAGTTGTCTCTGGGAATACTGTTGACAACGCTCCGGTCAAGCAACTGGCAGAAGCAACAGAGTACTGATTTTTCAACGCTAGGGTACGTCTTTTACCCTTTATCTTTTAACTTTTTTCTAGTTCTTTTTTTAAATTTTTATTTAACCTTCTCACTAATTACACTTTACCTTACCGCGTTATCAAATTTCCTGATTTCCTCTCATGTGGCATGTAAAAGAAACCACGGTCAGTGAAACCTGTTAATTTTATCTCAAATAAAAAAGTCAGGAATTTTAGTAAAAAGCTAAAATGGAGTCCAACTCGGTTTTAGATTGAGGTTAAATAGTTGACTAAATAGTTGATGAATCACTCTGATTTTAAAATCGGTTATAACTCAGCTAAAAATTGGCTCTGTAGAAAACCTGTCTACATCAGATAAAAGAGGCTGAAAAAAGATAAGTGTATTCAGATCTTGCTGCTCAGTTTAAATTTATGAAAATTCATTATTTCAGAGGATTTCTACAGAGCCTAAAAATTAATTAATTAATTAATTAATTGAAAGTTAGTTATAAATTAGTTAAAAGTCAGTTAAAAGTCAATTAAAATTAGTTAAAAATTAGTTAAAAGTCAATTAAAATTAGTTAAAAATTAGTTAAAAGCGGATAAGGATCTCTTTGGAACTAATCTCATTTATAATCTTATCCGCCGACTTACTTTATTTTGAAACTTTATTACGATTTCATTGAGCCATGTCAGTCAATTGTTTTTGGTCAGAGGCATCTCTTTCACTTTATCAGTAATACCCCTTTTCCACCGACGTTAACATCACCAACGAATTTTCGGTAGATTACTTCCTCAACCTCTTCTGTTCCTTCTTCTTTATAGGACGGCAGGAGATCGGATACTTCGCCTTTAATGATGACTGTACCGCTCTTCATTTCGCTTGCAGGCATAGTAGCATTGCCTTCAATTATTATTTTCCCGCCATTATTCGAGATTGCAGGAAGGAGGCCTACGCTACCTTTTACTAGAATTTCTCCTCCGCACATATGCTCGCCAAGGTAATCTCTGGCATTGCCATTGATAGTAATTTTCCCTCCGCGCATACCACAGGCTTCTCCTCTGTACCCTGACCCTACGTAGTAAGAGGCATTTCCGTTGAGTATGATTTCTCCACCTGTCATCTCACAGCCGAGCCAGCTATCGGCATCACCATTAATTACAATCTTCCCGCCTCTCATACCAAAGCCGCAGTGCATATCCACGTTGCCATTGATCTCTATCTCTCCTGCACTCATGTTCTGTCCAATGCGCTTTACTCTTGAGACATCGCCTTCGAAAACAAGCTTTGTGTTCTCAACGGAGTCACTTCCTTCTACCTTTATATTGAAGAAATCACCAAGAGGGTACTGGCCGTTCCCGTACCAGACCAAAATCGCCTTTATTTCTTCTTCAGTCTTGCCTGCAAAGTTGTCAGGGTTTATATTATCGGCTTCTATGGGGATTTTATTGGCTTCTTTCAGGGAAAGCTTCACAACCTGCATTTAGAACACCCCTTCCGTAGCGATTTCAACAGGCTTCTGGAGGTACGCATCTTCAACCATATAGTTGGCTTTGCTCACGGTGTAGTACTTCCTGAATTTGATATCTATATCTTTCTGCATTGCACTGTCGATGGCTGAGGGAACTTTTGCGTTTACCCAGTAAATCTTGCCTTTTGGAGTGGCTTCAATCTCCCCGTCTTTTACGACAATCTCTCCGTTTTTCAATGTGTATGCTGCACCTGAGAAAGCTTTCTTAACTTTTGCATACTCTGTCGAGGGGTCGATCTTTCCTGGCAGGATATCGTATATTGCGATATCGGCATCGGAACCTGGCTTAAGGTTTCCTTTTTCGGGCCTGCTGTACATCTTTGACTGGGCGCTCCTGGTCATGATTGCAAGTTCGTAGAAGTCCAGTTCTCTGTCGATTCCTGGTAGTACCATCCTGTCAAGAGCCATCTTTGAAAAGCTAGAGATAACTTCTTCCCTTCTTTTTGCACTCATCAGATAGGTGAAAGCTTCAGGATAGTTCACAAAAGAACCGCCGTTAGGGCTGTCGGTTGTAAACATAACCTTCCAGGGGTCCTTCACAAGCAAGGCAAGTTCAAGCCCTATTGCCCACTGTACGGCATTTACAAAGCTTTTTGGAGAATAGAACAGAGGTACAACACCTGAAGCATCTTCCAGTTCTACGTCCTGATTGCTCCATTTCTCGTGCAGCATCCTTGCATTTGCATATTCTACAGGTCCATCTGCGGTCATGGTTACTGCAGGGCCAAAAATAACCTGTCCCAGGTCGAAAGTAAGGTGGTCTGCTCCATTCACATAATCTGCAACCATGGGAGCTCCTGTCTCAAAGTCCCTCCAGGAAGTACCTGCATAAGCATTAAACTGCACATGGGTTACGTGAAGAGCCTGCCTGTCCCGGCTCGGCTTAATCTTCTCAAAAAGCTTCATGGTTTCTATGGTAGTTGCATAATTCCCTGGTTTTCCGAGATTGTTGCAGTGCACATGTACGGAATGGGGAAGCTGCAGGCGCTCATTGACTTCGGCAAGGCTCATCAGGATTTCGGCTGGAGTTACATCGAAGTTCGGGACAGGATCGTAAAGTCCGCTTACGTTCTTTCCCCAGCCCCAGGCTTCTCCTCCTCCAGGATTTACGATTTTTACTCCGTACCCTCTCGAAGCTTTCAAGCCCCAGGCAACGTATGCTGCCAGTTTTTCAGGTTCCTTGTCCCGGATATACTCCATGACCTGCCAGTTGCTTCCGAAAAGGGAAAGTCCCATTTTGTCCAGAATCGGGATTTCTTTGAACTCCTCATGGGTGTGCCTTGCTGCAAGCAGGGGAATTGCGGCTTCACAGATAGTTGTATACCCGAGTTTTGCGTACCTGTACCCGATTGCGTAGGTGTTTGGAGTATTATATCCTACCTGTGCTCTCGTTTTTTCAGTGCGTGCGACCTGGCCAGACAGCCCAGGTACAGGATTCTTCCTAGCATCGTTCGGATTAATAAAACGCCCTACGTTAATTTTTCCGGCACTGTGAGTATGCCCATCAAAGCCTCCTGCCATTGTGAGCCTGCCTTCGGCATCAATAACCTTTGCATTTGCAGAGACGCTTTCTACGATCTTTCCATCCTTTATGCAGATGTCCATGGTCTCGCAGTTAATTCCCTGTGCAGGGTCGCAGACGTTTGCGTTTTTAATCAGGATTTCCGACATCTTCATGCACCTCTCTTCAGTTCCCTAACTTTTTCGGTCAGGTCTTTTACGATTTCTTCGTCGGTCTTGAATTTTGAATCAATCAATTTCTTCATACGGAGAGAAATTGCGTCCATACGATAAGCCGTTCCCTCGGCTTCTATTCCCACAACGGCTGCCGGAAATACTACATCTGCAATTTCAGTTGTAGGGTTAGGGTACGGGTCAATCTGAATTACAGGGATTCTTGCAAGATGCCTGACTGCTTTCTGAGGAAAATGAGCTCCAGGATCAGCTGCAGCTATAATTGCAGCATCAGGCTCTTCTCGCACAAGTAGGTCATTTGCTCCGGTTTCTCCAGGGTTATAATAGGGGTATCCTCTTGCAAAATCGATTGCCATAGGGAAGCCGGTCTCCCAGGTTGCTACCTGTCCGAAACCAGTTACATTATAGTGCCCGCGCATCCCGATCATTACAGCTTTTGTGTGCTGGTTAAGGTCTGAAATTAGAGAAGACATAGCGTCTCCGTTCTTGTATTTAGAACGGGATTGTGTGACTCCCATACCGAAGAAAATACAGACAAATTTTGCATTCTTTAGAATTTCTGCAAGCTCAAGAATTTCAGCCTTAGGGACGCCTGCAATGGTTTCTGGAATGACATCTTCACGCCCGTTTACAATTGAACGAAGGGCAGTAACTAAGAGCAGGTCTGAACCCTGTTCGATCTCTACGTATTTGTCAGATAGTTTTGCAGTATCAGTTTTTCTGACATCAACAACTATCATTTTTCTGCCTCTTCGCCCTTTCTCGGTAAAGAATCCTTTTGAAAAGCTTGAGTAACGAACCATATGTCTTGGATGAGCGTGTACAGGGTTGCAGCCCCAGAATAAAATCACGTCAGCCCTGTTTTTTATCTCTCCAAGTGTGGCTGAAGGAGAACCTTTCTCCTGGGCAGCAAGAGCTGTTGGCCCATGGCAAACGTTTGCTGTGGAGTCAATGACTGAGCCGGTTTCCTCGGCAAGCTGGATAGCTCCGCTGACAGTTTCGCAGGATGTAGAACACCAGCCATAAGAGAGAGTTCTTTTTGAATTTACCAGAATTTTGGCAGCAGCTTCAATCGCTTCTTCATAAGAGACCGGAACAAGCTCCCCATCTTTCCTGATCATAGGAGTTTCTATCCTATCATGCTCGAGCATACCTACAAACTTACTGTGTCCGAGAATACAGGCATTTTCGATTTTTGTAATTTTGTTATTTTCAACAGTGACTGTTATGTCGTCGCAGAGAGATCCACAAAGAGAACACACTGCGTCTTTAATTACTGGCATATTTTATCCTCCGAATTTTTCAGATTTTTCGGATTTAGCTGAAGATGTAAGTTTCTTCTTTTTCTGTAATTCCCGCTGGACTTCAAGCTTCCCTGTATTTCTTCATAAGAGACTTCATGTCCAGAGGCTTTTCATCTGTGACTTCAATTTCTGCGGGGACGCCTTTGAATCCTGGCATTCCGCAGCCATGGGTGTCAGGACTAAGCACTGCGTTTGCCCAGGGGCCCATCGGGATAAAGGCAAGACCATCAGGGTTTCCCTCATTTGCTTTTGCAAAGACCACCACATCCCCAAACTCGGTGGTAACCTTCAGGCTGCTCCCCTCGGAGGCGCCTAGCCTCTCAAGGTCAGCGGGATTAAGCTCGCAGTAAGCACAGGCGTCAAAATAGCCTTTATGTGTCTTTGCTTCCAGATGTGCGCCCTGAGCGGCGGTTCTTCCGGATATGAGATTTGCTTTAATTTTCATGGAAATTCCTCGTCTGGGACTAATCCAGATTTTTTAATAAGCTAAACCTTTTTGTGAATATTAGTGTCAGGTTCTCTCTAACGATCCTCTAAACCAGAAAATATATTATTTCCTTAGCGTAATATTAATATAGTTAGCTGGTTTTTTAAGAGGAATTCTCTTAGAAATTTTGAGGATTTACAATTTAAGTATGAACGGAATACGGAGTTAATCTGTGAAGATCCGTGAAGTTCTGTGAAGACTTGATTTTTCAAGAAGTGAGGTGGAAAGCAGTTCAGTCAATAATATTTGATCCCTAAACTTTAAAGGGCCACTTGATGCTGAATGCGCTATCTTGGGGATCCCGTCTATAAACTCTTTTTACTGGAAGTCTATTATGATTATTCATTATGATATATATTCATATATCTATCTAGAAATATATTTATCTCAAGTCTTCGAGAAGATATATTACTTTGATATGTAACGGACCAAAGCCGATGCTGAATATCATTTTTTGCTTTCCCTGTTTTTAAGAATCAGTCTGAAAGCTTATTTATATTTCTTCTTTATTATATATATTTTTGCGGTATAGGCTATATCACAATAATTTCTTTTATTATATATTACCCTATTATGTTAATTCTAACATAACGTGTTCACTCGGCCCTTTAATGTACTCTGATAATCGGAATATCTAGCTCTCCCACTCTCAGGCAGTTTTCTTCGTATCAGTAATTAAGAAAAAGCGGAGCTTTTCGGTATTTTGATCGTTACCTTTTAATATATCTTTGTTCATTTGTGTGTTGCAAGCCCGGATAGCCTAGTCGGTTGGGGCGCCAGACTCATAGGGACAATTAAATATGAGGCGTCTTTAATCTCCTGAGATATCTGGAGGTCGCGTGTTCGAGTCACGCTCCGGGCACCTATTTTTGTTTGAAGTCCACTTCAATCTTTTTATCCTAATGCTTGATGTCAAACTGAAAAGCTAAACTATAAACTCCAAGCTTTATAATTCTACGATTTTTACGTTTTTTGTTTTAATATTTATTCGGAATTTTTAATAGATGAAGCTTTTTAAAATATTCTTAATGTTATATTTTATGTATATGATTTTACTAAGTTACAATTTATATTTCCGATAATCTGAGTTCTTCTTTTACTAATTATTAAATTAGTATTTTATAAAAAAGTCCTCATTTTTTATATTTGACTCCTTTTTATGTTATTCCATTAAGATATCTGTAATATAGAGATCTATCTGCGTTAGTTGCTTTTATGTTCTTCACATTCAAGATTCTAAAGACTTTAGATAATATTTTATATCATTGCATACGATATTAGTTGTTCAATTTTTTCTTATTGTATTTGTAACTTTAAAGGGGATAATTATGCCAAAAAAACTTCGAAACACTGGAAAACTAGATTTATCTTCTTTGTCTCCAAAAGAGGTAAAACCCTCAACTGTTATAGAAAGAGGAGACAAATTCCTTGGCAAATTGTCTGATATGGAGGACTTTAGTCTGAGTTGCGAGAGTTGTCAGACTTGCCAGGGCTGTGAAAGTTGTCAGACCTGCCAGGGTTGTGAAAGTTGTCAAAAAAGCGATATCAACCTTGAAATGTCATCTTTCTTGAAGGAGAGTAAAATTAATAAATCTTCTGTAGGTCCGATGAAAGTTGCTAGGGAGGTAGTCTACGAAATCGACCAAAAGTCGGATAAGACGAAAGTGGAACATGGCAAGTGAAGAATTAAGCAGTTACAGGTAATTATCGAATTATCCAAACAGGCTTTTAAGCATCTCAGGGAAAGAAAGGTTAACTGAAATTAATACCTCTAATAATGGTAACAAACAGTATATGTTTCGAGAAACACCTTCTCAGAATTCCAAACAATTAAGGTCTGTTTAATAGGGGTTATGCTTCCAAACTGAAATGACAAATAACATTTTGAGTAAGTTATTGGTCAATACCCTTTGGAAATTACTTATTAAGTGTATATTAAGACCTCTATTAATCAAAATACTGTTTTATAATTAGGTTAATTGAAGCTGAGCACTTTTTGGAGATTCGAGATCTTAAGAAATATAAAAGTAAATAGATTTTGAAACTGAATCAAAATATCGGAAGAATGAGGAGTAGTGGATATGCTATCATCCCCTCTTTCAGTTCATTTAGAAGTTACCGATTCATGCAATAATCTTTGCAGCCATTGCTATGGATCCAGTTGGATTCGGCCAGGCAGTAAAACAAAGCCAGAAATAATTGATGTAGTGCGAAAAATAATAGAAAATGATTTGTTCGATGTTACAATTACTGGCGGAGAACCCCTTCTTATAGGAATTGAACGTCTAAGTAAGATATTCCAACTTTTTAATGATCATGATATCCGCTTCACTCTCAATACCAACGGTCGTCTATTAAATAAAGAAACCTGCCAATTATTAAAACAGTACGAGTTGGGAAACGTTTTGATTAGTCTTCACTCGTGGGTAGATGCTTTACACGATGAAATTGTAAATATTCCAAATGCTGCAACTGAGACCAAAACAGGAATTAAAAATGCACTTGAAGCAGGATTAAGTGTGACAGTAAATCAAGTTATTGACAATCGAAATATCGACACAATGTATTCCTCTTCAAAAGAGCTGGAAAATATAGGTGTTCACCTGCTTTCCTTTACGCGAGCACTTTCTCCATTGGATGTTGATTATCACATCGAGATGGTTGACGCCGTTAGGTTTCTTGACGAATTTATTAGATGCAAAGAGAAATTAAATATCCCAGTTGTAAGTTTGCTGCCAATTCCCTTCTGTGCGGATTCTAGGGTTAAAGACTTAAAAGGGAAGTTGAGATGCTCTGGTGGAATATCAACAGCAGTAGTTTCTTGTTATGGTGATGTTCGATTTTGTCCACATGATACACAGGTTTGGGGTAACGTTTTTCAAGAGGATCTCGAATCTATATGGAAGCAAATTGTCAGATGGCGTAACGGTATTTCGGTTCCTTCTGAGTGTGTTACTTGCTCGTTTGTTGCGGATTGTGGCGGAGGTTGCCGGGTAGCTTCAAAATTGTTTTTCAATGACTACAGAGCAAAGGATCCCTGGGCGCGTAATACTGTAACAAATTACCGGCGGAAAGTAATATTTGATGAGTTCGACCCTGATAGCTTGTATATATTACTCTCTGATATTCGTTGGAGAAAAGAAAATGAATACTTTTTACTACATTACAAAAACGGTAATTTATTGGTGAATTTCGACGGTGTTAAGTTTCTAGAAAGCTTGCCACAGAAATTTATCCCTAACGAACTTTTGAGTGCAAACTCAAAAAACCGAGAGATGCAATTCGAATATTTAAAAATATTATATAATAGTGGGTTGCTAGTTAAGGCAATGAATTCCTGGGAATAGCCTAAATAACAATTTAACAATTAAATGAACCTATCTCAAACTTTCATTTAATATTCATTATTGCTGCCAAAATTATGACTCCAAGGTATTTATTCTGGCTCTGTAGAAATCCTCTGAAATAATGAATTTCCATAAATTTAAACTGAGCAGCAAGATCTGAATATACTTATCTTTTTTCAGCCTCTTTCATCTGATGTAGACAGGTTTTCTACAGAGCCGAATTATTCCTAAGTGAAAAATAAAGGAAAATATGAAAATGGTATTTGATAATTATTTGAAGGAGTGGAATTGTAGAGCAATTTCAACCTCATGTTCCAGTACATCCCTGCTACCGGGCAATGGAATTCTCTGAAATCGCACGCCGTCTTATCTTTGGGGAAGAGGCAGGAACGATTGAAATTGTGAGAGACGGAAATTGAGGATTTGCTGATTTGAGTATTAGATTCAAGGGACTAGCAGAGATTGAGGGTTTGCTGATCTGAGTAATGCTCAGGAGTAATTATAAGTACCAATTTATATAATTTAACATATGCATATTTATTTATGAAAGGTGCTGGGGGAGTCTGTAAATCCTTAGTAGTTATCTTCATTTTAAGTCTGCTGATGCAGGGAGTTTGTGCAGCAGAGTCAATAGATACCAGTTCAAGTGAAACATTCAATAGCACAATCAATTGCACTGTAATTGGAGCTATAAACGATACAACAAACGAAACCTTTAATGGAATAATAACTGGCACTATAAACGGCACAGTAAATGATACAGTTAGTGGAACAGTAATTGGCACTGTAAACGGCACAATAACCGACCCGGCTAATGGGACAGCAATTGGCATTATAAATGGCGCACTAAATGGTACAATAAGCGGTACAACATACAAAATACATCCGTTTGAATGGGTTTTGATAATACCCATTTTAGTTGGCTATCTTATTTTTTTATGCTGGATGTGCCGGTTTTTTGATAGAATGAACTTCTGTTTTGTAGTTTTTATACTTATTATGCTTATAGTACTGCTATTGTGGCTTACACCGTTGAATTTAAGCTCAACCGCAACCTGGGTTATTTTTGTTATTGTATTACTTCTTCTTGTTATCATATTACTTATTGTTCTATTTCCCACTATTTGTTGTGAAATATTTGCTAAAAGAGAAAACAACCCGGGAAATGAAAGCAATACAACAAATAAAAGCAATCCAATAATGAACCTTCACGATATAACAAGGAATTTCATTATAATTTCTGCAACTTTAATGTGGCCGTTGCTGCTCCTTTATTTTTATATAAATGATATCGAAAGTATTATGTTTTATGAAATAGAAAAACTGGAATTTCCAATTTATATAATAGCTGCATCGACTATCGGAGCCCTTTCTTATCTCCTATTAAGTATAGAAGAAACTTTTAGCCAGCTTCTTCCTGAATATAAAAAGATAGGTATTGCCTGGTCGTATATTAGGAGAACTCTTATTGCACCCTTTATCGCGTTAATAGTTGTATATCTACTTCCTTTTCAAAACTCAACAGATGTTAACTCAACAAATGAAAAATTCCTTTTCCTTTTTTCCTTTTTTGCAGGTTTCTATACGAAGACAGTAGAAAAATGGGTTTACGTAGGGGTTCAAACACTTCTTCCCGCGTACAGTAAGGAGGAGTTAGAATCCAGGACTGAAACATATAATGTTGAAAATTCAGTGTTTGTCAAAAAACTTGGATTAGATGAAGATCTGGCATATATGCTGTACAATGCAAAGATAAGGACAATAGAAGAACTTGCAGGCTGCAATGCTAAGGAGCTTGCAAATAAAGTGAACCTTGATACTCGAAACCTTGGGGAAGGAATATGGTGTCTGGTTAAAGGGCAGAGTGACAGACTTGGCAGTTATTCAGAAAAACAAATTCAAAGGTATATAAACAAAGCCCAGGAGTATATGGAAATAGACAAATCGGATTTTGTCAAAGAACAAGAACTCAAGATGAGTAAAGACCAGGCGTTCAAGCTTTGCTACATAGCAAGCATAAAAACAATTAAAGAATTGGCAGACTGCGATCCGGAAAAGGTTCATGAAATATTGTGTGATTGCCCAAAAGAAGCAGAAGAATTAGCAAAACGTGAGATGAAAAAATATGAAGATGTCCATGAAGCACTGTGTAATTATTCAGAAAAGAAGATTGAAAAGTTCAAGGAAGATGCTAAAAAATTGCAAGATAAAAGGCCTGAAATTGAAAAACCAAGTAATCGCCACGAATCGTGAAAATATAATGGAAAAATAATAGAGGAAAAGAAAAACGCACATGCTATGAATGACAGGTACAAAAAATGAAAATACTTGATAGCAGAAAGTACCTGAGCAGAAAGTACCTGAAAACACTTTCATGCTAAATAACCTGTATTTGCGGAAATGATCGAATGCCAGTTTTGAGTGTTATATCAGGTTTAAGTTTTTAGGTTCTCTGGCCATCTCCATGGGATACATTTATTGTCTCCCATTTTCTCCCCTTTTTAACCAGAGCGAATTGATGGTTTGTAATGACTTCGATAATTTCAGTTGCATTATATCGGTTGAGAGAATGGGTACAAAGAGCTATTATCTGATAGTTACCGATCATTCTATCCAGTTCTTCTTCATATTCTACAAAATCATCCCGGTATTCTTCTTCCAGTGTGAAAACGTCTTCAGTTAACCTTAATCCATCATAACCATTTTTTAAAGCCTTGTCAAGTTTCTCGATCCAACCGTTCAATATTCCCTGCAAATCGAAAAAACCAGTTTTTAAATACCAATCATTATAAGGAATGATTTCAATTTGTCCTTTTTGCAGATAAATATCAAGATTAGAAATAACTTCTCTAAGTGTTTTTTCTGCTTCCAGAGGGTTTGATGTGACCCATATACAAAATTCGTTATTCTCTAACCCTGCTTTGAGATAAGGAATGAGTAGATCCATTAAATCCTCTTTTGTAAGGTAGAGTTGGCAGAAATGCGTTCCCCAATTCACATTCCCTATATTATTTATTCCAGAATCTCTAATCAATTCTTTTCTCATTTACTCCCTCACTCATATAAAGGTAAAATATTACTTCGAAATTTTAACTCTTATCTACCCATATTCATAATCATATCTTCGTATCATATTCTTTACAGGGTTCTAAAGAATATCACAGTAAATCTTCTAATTGTTTTCAATGGGCTTATTCGATAATATTCTCTTTATTAAATATATATCAGGAGGAAGTTTAGTTAACTTTCAGCAGGATATTATTATTAGTAAAGAATCTAAGTATTTTTTCTTTTGATAAAAGATTCAAAGATGTTTACTCCCAATAACGGTTTTCTCATTTTATCGTAGCACAGGATCTAATAATATTTCATCATTCTTTATAGTCAACTATCTAGATTAGATTTTTAACTGAGAACTTTTAAGCCCTTTTATACCTTTATAATTAATATGGCAGAATCTTCTATAGAGGTCTTTGAAATAACAAGGATTCTTGTAGCGGACACTCCGTGGCATTTTTTACTTGAAGTAATTATCAGATCAGTTTTCATGTTCATTTTCGCGCTGATTATTATGCGTTTTTTAGGAAGAAGGGCAATTCACCAGCTTACATCTTTTGATCTTCTACTTATTATTGCTCTTGGATCGGCTATGGGAGATCCTATGATTTATCCTGATGTTGCTATTTTGTGGTCTGTTTTTGGAATTACAAGTATTATGGTATTATATAGAATACAAAATGCTCTGGCAAACAGGTATGCCTGGTATGAGGATCTCACTGAAGGCAGTCCAGTAAAAATAATAACAGATGGGATTCTTAATTCAAAGGAACTCAAGAAACATACCCTCATACAGGATGATATTTTCTTTTACTGAGAAACGAGGGAATTCGAAGTTTGGGGGAAATTGAGGCTGCTTATCTTGAAAGGGACGGAAGTCTAAGCGTATTCAAGTTCCGGACTGGGAAACAGAAACCGGGCTTACCCACAGTCTCCGAGGATATGATCCAGGAATGGAAACCTCATAAAGCGGGCACAAAAATCGAGAATTCAGGCTTTCATTCCTGCTATAAGACAGGTGAGACTATCTGGCTGGAAAGGGGCGATATTTTTCCGGATTGTGAAGGGGAAATATGGGTGGTGTCCGAAGAAGCATAAACTTACTTATTTTGAGTCCTTTACTTGAGCAATTTGCTTTTAAAAATAAATATATGAATTATTTATTCTCCAATTTTTACTTTTAAAGGGTTGTTTTAACAGCTTATCTTTACTGATAAGCGTCTTGAAAGTGAAGATAAAGTTAGATCTACTCTTTTTGACGTCACTTTTTTTATAAATTAAATTCTATAGTTATATTTATATTTTCGTAAAAATAACACTTGTTGTACCTCAAACGAGGGGGGAACTATGGAAACGATCTATGATATTCTAAAAGCAGAACACAAGCAGGTCTCTGACCTTATACAGCAGGCAATGCGTGATGGCTCAAAGGAATCATTCTTTAAAGTAAAGGCCAAAACCGATCCTCACCTGCTGGGAGAGGAGAAACTCTTCTATCCGTTGCTTCAGAAGAAATCAGAATTAAGTGAGCTTGTCAATCATACTTACGAAGAACACAACGAAATAAAATCTATTTCTTCAGAACTGGAAAGCATGGATCCAAGCAGTTCGAACTGGATTTCTAAGATTAAGGAACTGGATGAAAGTGTAAGTCACCATGTAGAAGAAGAAGAAAATAAGGTATTTCCGGAAGCTCAGAAAGTACTAAGTCAGGATAAAGCACAACAAATTGCTCAGCAGTACCTTGATTTCTCAAAGAGTTTTAAACAAGAGCAGCCCAGTATGCCTTAAAATTATAAAGTAGAGTAAAAAGAGGTTACCGGTGCCCAGACTATTTTTACTTAACCGGCTCTCTTTATTCTCTTTTTCAGTTTCCAGCTGTTATTTGTTCAGCTGCTACAATCTAGCTGTTATTTGTGTAATTATTTACACATACATCCGGGTAATTTTTAAAGTTCTAAATGAGGAGGAGTAATGGATACAATTTATGATATTCTGAAAGCAGAGCATGATCAGGTGTCTGACCTTCTGCAGCAAGCATCGCGTGACGGCTTAAAAGTAACTTTTTTTAAAATAAAGCTTAAAGCTGATCCTCATATGATGGGAGAGGAGAAATTCTTCTATCCAGTGCTTGAAGAGATAGAAGATTTACGTGAACTTGTCAGTCATGCCTATGAAGAGCATAATGAGGCAAAAACCCTGATTTTTGAGATGGAAGGCATGGATGAGAGGAACGAGAATTGGACTGCTAAAATCAGTGAACTGAAACAAAGCATAGAACGTCATATAGAAGAAGAGGAAAGTGAGCTGTTTGAAAAAGCTCGAAATGTCCTGAGCCAGGAGAGAGCAGAAGAGATAGCTCAACAGTACATTGAGTTCAAAAGGAGCTACATGAACAGGATAGAGACCACTTAATCTATAGAATAAGGAAAGGTGAATAACCTGTAATTAGGCCTGCTTAGGTCTAAATTTTTAGATCTTGAACTCATTTATTTTTTAAACTCATTTATTTTTACCATGAGTGCTACTCCTTATTAACTGCTGTTGTAAATTCAAATCTACTTTCTATATTAGATCTACTTTCTAATTACATAATTGGATTTTCTAGTTATTTATTATGATCAACTAGAGTATTAATACAGGTTTACCTCAATAACTGTAAAAATCTTTTTATAGAAAAAGTCGCTTTCATAAAGTCACTCTCTTAAAAATCACTATTGTAAATCTAGTGTACACCTGATCTTATTCATTTACTTGGATTTTTAACGAAACTCTATGTTTTTGTACGATTCAGTAATTGTTCCTAAATTGTTCCTATATACTATACTTAGATAGGATTGTATGATTTTATTTCTCACTTTAGCGTTCCATTTTTAAGATACCTTTATATAGCACCTTTCTCTATATAGATTCTTCAAAATTAATTAGATTCCCTCAGGGGGTTTACTTATTACCAAGGATAAAAGAAAAGTTCAGTTTACTGGAAATTCTACCTACATTGTGTCTCTTCCAATAAAATGGGTCAGGGATATAGGGCTTGCAGCCGGAGATACGCTTACTCTTACACCAATGCCTAACAAGACCCTGCTTGTTTCTTCCAGTGCGACTTCAAATGAACATTCTGCCCTCAAAGCAACAATTGATTATATTCACTCTGACAGTGCAGAAAATAATCTCAGGATTCTTATTTCTCATTATCTTGTAGGTTATGATGTTATCAAGCTGACTACCAAAAAGGGCTTCAGTGCTTATGACCGCAAATTCATCAAGGATTCTGTGCGTCAGAAGCTTATAGGGCTTGAACTTGTGGAAGAGTCTCGGAATGAGCTGATTTTCCAGTGCCTTCTTAACTACAATGACCTCCCACTTGGCAGGGTAATCAAAAACATGTATGGGCTTGTACTTTCCATGCTTGAAGATTCCATGACTGCTCTAAGGGATCACAATGTGGAAATTGCTGAAGATGTCATCCAGCGAGACGACGATGTAGACCGCTTTTATCTTCTTGCCGTCCGTCAGCTCAAAGCTTCAATTGAAGATATCGAGCTCGCTGAAAAAATCGGAATTCGACATTCTAAAGAGTGCCTGGGGTACAGACTCATCATAAAATGCATTGAGCGGGTAGGGGATCACGCAGTCAGAATAGCCAGAAACGTCCTTAAAATGAACTCTGGAGTTAATGGTGATGACTCAATCTTTAAGATGGCTGAACTCTCTCTCAAGGTTTTCGAAAGCTCAATAGATTCCATGACCGAAGAGGATTTGCAAGCTATTAATAAAATTGTTGTAGAGGCAAAAAAAGTTTCCCAGCTTGGAGTTTCCCTAGAGCCACAGAATTGTGAAGGTTCAGATAATGTTGAACTCAGTATGATTCTGGAAAGCCTTAGACGGGTTTCAGAATACAGCGCTGATATTGCAGAAGTTGCAATCAATATGAACATTAAGCAGATCTAAACCTAAATGGTTTTGATCTCTATTTTTTATTTCTCTTTTTTATTTCTCTTTTTTATTTCTCTTTTTTATTTCTCTTTTTTATTTCTCTTT